>JAEEGL015613555.1_pt1 | contig 17991 bp, 9 predicted proteins | sample 9134231 | NCBI WGS metagenome assembly JAEEGL01 (sample SAMN16246548, study PRJNA631951) | gut metagenome | biome: gut microbiome; feature: rumen; material: fiber-attached | host: Bos | place: Iran: Karaj | collected 2018-10 | reverse complement strand
CTTTCTTTATATCTTTTCTTTGAATGAGATTGTTGTCAACTTTATTTTTTCCTTCATTATCAAGACTTTTGTACTCATTTAATTTTTTTTCTAGTGTATTATAACTCAAATTAGTTTCTTTTGCAAGTTTTTTAAGGATAATTTCACATCTTATTTCATCTTTTATAGTAGATAATTCTTTTATAACTTTATTAACATAATTTGAAAGGTCTATATCGCTTTCAAAATTTATATTATTCTTTAAACTATCTATTTTAAAATCACTATAATTTGAAGCATTTTCTAAAAGTGAATTAAACTTTTCTTTTCCATATTTTAATATATATGAATCTGGATCTTCATCATCTGTTAGACGAACTACTTTTACATTAAATCCAGCATTTTCTAATAATTCTCCATTATGTAAATCAGCATCTTGTCCTGGTTTATCACCATCTAAGCATAGATAAATATTTAGTGATAATTTTTTTAGTAAAGAAATGTTTTCTTCTGTTAAGGCAGTACCCATTAGTGCTACTGTATTTTTAACACCAATTGTAGATGCTCTTATTACATCCATAAATCCTTCCATAACTATAACATACTTACTTTCTCTAACATATTCTTTTGATGCATTATAGTGATATAAACATGTTCCTTTTTTAAATATTGGTGTTTCTTTTGTATTCATATATTTACTCATTTTAGAGTTATCATAAATACGACCTGAAAATCCAACTATTCTACCATTTCTATCATCAAGAGGGAACATAATTCTATTTATAAATGTATCATGTTCATCATTTGCAAGACCTAAATCATTTAACGTGTTAATATCATATTTCTTCTTTTTTAAATAATCAATAAGTTTATCTTTATCATTTAAAGCTAGTCCAATTCCAAATTCTTTAATTGTTTCTTCATTAATTCCACGATTCTTTAAATATTCTTTTGCTTTATCACCTTTTTCAGTATTAAGCATTAACTGATAAAATTTTTGTGATAAATCATAGATTTCATAATAACTATTATACTTAGAATCAAATTTTGTTTTAACTCCTTGTAATTGAATACCTACTCTACTTCCTAATTTTTCAAGTGCTTCTCTAAAAGAAATATTTTCAATTTGTTCAACAAAATTAAAAACATTACCACTATTGTGGCAACTCCAACAAGTATAAGTTTGTCTTTCAGAATCAACACTCATTGATGGATTTTTATCGTTGTGAAATGGACATATTCCCCAATAATATTTTCCTTTTTTCGTAAGAGGAACATATTCACCGATTAAATCTACAATATCAACCTTACTTCTTATTTCATTAATAGTATTTTGATTATCCATAGTCCCTCCTATTACATAGATATTATACTTCAAATAATGTTTATTTCAACAAAAAAAGTTGGGATTAACCCAACTTAACATTTTATTCTATATAATCTTCCTTTCATTTATTTTTTATTTTTTACTTTTTTATGCTTATAGCAAATTTATAATTATAAATTTTAAATAGTTTTTTTCAACTATGATTTTTTAATATTTAATTGTCAAACTTTCACTTCTTCTATATTCATCATCTCCTTTTGATAAATAAAGTATACTAAACAAATATGTAATAATTTTGGGAAAATTGTCAAAAGTTTATGGAGAATAAAAAAAGTGTCAATAATGACACTTTAATTATCTTTCAAGTTTTAAAACTTGATTATCTTTATTATCTATTTTTGAATAATTTTCTTTAACATTTAATGATATTTTTTTTATAATTCTATTTATCAATTTTTCATCTATTTCGAAGAATTTTGCTATATCTTCCATAGAATATTGCTCATTATTGTATATACCAAAATATAATATAAAAATTATTATTTCATTATATTGAAAATATTTAAGTAAATATGATAATTTTGAATTATTTATATAATTTAGTACTTCTGAATAAGTTGACAATGTTATTTTTTCATTACTATTTTCTATAACAGTTTTATTTTCATTCTCTACTTTTAATCTTTTTAAAACTTGTGTCAATTTTAAAATTAAATAATTATCCAATATATTTTCTTCTTCTTTAGTTACTTTTGAATTATTTCTAAAGAATTTATTGAATAAAGCAATTTCATTTGGTGACAAGTAATATAATGCTTCTTTTAACTGTTCTTTACTGCATTTTAATCTTTCATAAATTGAATCTATCTTATTTGGAGATATTTCCTTTTTACATATAATTTCATTAAATATTTCTGTAGCTTCTTTATTTTCTTCTATTTTCTTCATTGCTTTTTTAATCAAAGAATATATGTGTTTCTTTTTTTGAATGTGATATACTCCGTTTTCATTTTCTGTTCTTGCTATTGTATCTATTAATCCAAATCTTAATACTATAAGTTCTAATTCTTTGTCTGTTAATTCACATATTTCTTTCAATTTTACAATGTTTGGATATTCTGTAATCTTATTTTTCAATAACAAAGATGCTTGTTTTCTTTCTTCTTTTTCTATTTCTATTTCTTTTGCTTTTTTTATTTTAACACATTTCATAATAAGCTTTGTTGAATACTGATCTTTTTTTAATTCTTCAATTACTTTATGATACATTTGTGATACTGTTGAACTTGAAATTCCAAGGTGTTGTGCTATATCTTGTTTTGATACTTTTCTTCCAGTTTCAAGTCCAGAATTCATAATGAATACTTTCATTTCTTCTGAACTGAAATTATATTTATTTTTAATAAATTCAAGAACTTCATCAATATCTTCTTGATTTTCTAATCTCATTAATTTTGCTTCATTTTCTTTATTGTCTTTTTGTTCTCCTATTAAATTATCATTAAATGTCTCCACGAAAATTCTATTTTCAGGTGAATTTAATAATTCTATGGTACGATTTATAAGCTGTCTTGCTCTTTCACGAGAAATCCCAAAATTTTGTCCAACTGTTTCAAGTTTTTTTGGAATTCCATCATCAAGACCATATCTCATTTTTATCATTTCAATATTTCTAGAAGGAATTTTACACTCTTTGAATAGTAATTCAAATTGACTAGAAAGCTCTCTTTTTTCAATTAAAGTATATTCTAAATCAGCATTTTCATCTACTATAGTATCTTGTAATTCTTCATCACTTAGACTATTAATCATAGAATTTAAGCTTTGTGTATCATTTAGATAAAAGCGTAGAGTTTTAATCGTTTTTTCTGATAACTTCATCGCATTTGATATTTCTTTATCAGTTGGTTCTACATTATATTTGCTACTATAAGAATTGATAAATTGTTTCATTTTTATCATTCTTTCTATTAAATAATAAGGTATTCTTATATTTCTCCCTTTAACACACGTTGCCTTAAAAATTGATTGTCTTATCCACCATCTAGCGTACGTAGAAAATTTAAATCCTTTATTTGAATCAAATTTTTCTACTGCTTTCATAAGTCCCATGTTTCCTTCTTGTATCAAGTCTAAAAGGTCTAATCCTCTTCCTTGATATCTTTTTGCTATAGGAATAACTAATTTTAAATTACGTAATATAAATTCTTCTTTTGCTGATTTATCTCCTTTTTTAACTTTTATAGATAATTCTGATTCTTCCTCTCTTGTCATTTTTTCATAATTAGGAATGTCTTGATAATACATCTTTAAGGAATTATCTAGAAGAATGTCTTCATCTATTTCCTCATCTTTATCATTTTTAATTTCAATATTACTCATATAGCAATATGCTTCAACAAACATTATTACACTAATATCAGATATTATTTCTTCCATATTTCCATTTTTTATTAATTTGGAATTTTTTGAATATATTTTTTCAACTGAATTAAATAAAATCTTATTGTTTTGAAGTAAAGTGACAATAAAGTCGATAGATAATTCAAAGTCAATATTATAAAAAAACTTATAAAGTAAATTGATGTTTGATAAGCATTTATTAATATTACTGCAACTAGTTATATTTTCTTCAATATATTTTTTTGAAATATTAATTAATTGTTCATTTGACATTTCTTTTGTATAAGAAGAAATTGCTTCTTCCATTTTTTTATTTACAAATTCACTAATCTCTTCCTCATTACTTAAATTTTCTTCTGATTTTAGTATTTCTTCTGATATTTTTTTTAATTGTTCCTTTGAAACATTAAGATATTTTGCATATGTGTATTTTTCATTTATTATATTTTCAACCAAATTGGATAAAGACCTTTTTTCTGAATTCATATAATACCCCCATTTATTGGCAGATATTATATCATATTTTAATAAAATAGTAAATAAAAAAAGAGAATACTCTTTAAAATAATGATAATTGATCTGATTCATCAAGATTATCTAGTATTCTCATTCTTTTAAGTTTATCTAGTAGAGTTTGAGATATTTTGGCTCTTTTTTGTAAGTCTTCAATACTTGTAAATGGTCTTTTTTCTCTTTCTTCTACTATCGCTTTAGCTACTGTATCCCCGAGTCCATCGATTGCTGAAAATGGCGGATATATGCTTTTTTCATCTTTTACTCCCCATGTAGTTGCTTCGCTTTTATTTAAATCAATTGAGACAAATTCTATTCCTCTTGCTGCTGCTTCTAAACAAACTTTTAAACTTTCTAATTGTCCAGTTTCTTTATTACTTGCATCATATCCTTTTGTTTGAATTTCAATTATTTTTTCTCTTATGTCATTATATCCTCTCATCATTACTTCAACATCTACATCAGTTGCTTTTGAAGTTAACCATGAAGCATAAAAGTATACTGGCATATGAACTTTATACCAAGCAATTCTAAAAGCACTTGTTACATATGCTGCAGCATGAGCTTTAGGAAACATGTATTTAATTTTTTCACATGAATCAATAAACCATGGTTCAATTCCAGCTTTTTCCATTGTTTCTTTATGTTCTGCCCAAGTTTTAGGATCTTTACTAGCTTTACCTTTACGAACAAATTCCATTATTTTAAATGCTTTAATTGGTAATAATCCGTGATATATCAAATAAACCATAATGTCATCACGACATCCAATAACATCTTTAAATGGAACAATATTATTTCTTATTAGCTCTTGAGCATTTCCTGTCCATACGTCTGTTCCGTGAGATAGTCCTGATATTTTTATAAGCTCTGCAAATGTTTTAGGTTTTGTATCTTCTACCATGGAAATAGTGAAATTTGTACCAAATTCAGGTATTCCTAAAGTACCAGTATTATTTAATATTTGTTCAGTTGTTACTCCTAAAGCCTTTGTCGATGAAAATATACTCATCGTTTCTTTATCATCCATTGGTACTTTTAATATATCAGTTTTTGTTAAATCCTGAATCATACGTAATTGTGTTGGATCAGAATGACCCAAAATATCTAGTTTTAAGAGGCATTGGTCGATTGCATGATATGAAAAGTGAGTTGTTCTCCAAGCACTATTTGGATCATCTGCTGGAAATTGGAAAGGAGTAAATTCACACACATCTTTATAGTCTGGTACTACAACAATACCGCCTGGATGTTGTCCTGTAGTTCTTTTGGCACCAACACATCCTAGAGAAATTCTTTCAATTTCTGCACTTCTTATATTTGAATATTCCTTAACTTTCCTAACCATCGCATCAAAGTTTCCAGCAATATTTGAAGGTACTTCTTTTTTTATTTTCTCTTGCAATAATAAGAATTTTTTTGCAATTATATTTACTTTTTCTTTTTTCTCTACAGATAATAAATCTTCTACTGTTTTGTCAAGACTCTTTGCTATTTCTGAAATTATATCCATTATTTTATCTTCAAAGTATCCCAATACAAAACCATAAGCTGTTTTATCAGCGACAGTTCCAATAGTTCCTGCACGGTAAACATTATCTACTCCAAATAATACTTTTGTATATTCATGGGCAGAAGCTTGATTTAAATCACTAAAGTTCAAATCTATATCTGGAACTTTATCAGCATTAAATCCTAAGAAAGTAGCAAAAGGTATATCCTGTCCATCTTTTAACATAGATGTTCCACATTTAGGACATTTTTTATCTGGAAGATCAAAACCAGATAGATATGTTGCTCCAAGGGCTTTACCTTCTTCATCTTCAAAAATGCTGTTCTTACATTCAGTACACCTATAATGTGGTGGAAGTGGATTTACTTCAGATATTCCCATTAGACCTGCTACTAAGCTTGATCCAACTGAACCACGAGATCCAACTAAATATCCATCATCATTTGAGTGTTTAACAAGTCTTTGAGCAATTAAATAAATAGGATCGAATCCTCCACCGATGATACCACCTAATTCTTTTTTCAATTTTTTATTTAATGTATCATCATTTAGTTCTCCATCTTCTTCTGTCCAATTGTCTTTTAAATATTTTGATATAACTTCTTTTACTTTATCAAATCCACTAGAAACTGTGTCATGAACATTTTTAAACACTATTTTATTAAACTCATCATCACTTATATCTGGTTGCTCTTTTTTTATAGTATTGCTAAAAGAATTATATACAATATCTCCATACAATTCTTTTGCTATACGTTCTTCAATATTATATGGTAATGGGTCACCATACCATTCTTTTGCTTTATCAAATACTAAGTTAGTAACTACTTTAGGACAATCTAGGTAACTTTTTCCATCATCACTTTTTACACGTGGAGAAAAAGGTATACCTCCAGTATCAGGAATTACTTCAAATTCCTCAACCATATCTGCAACTTTATTTGTATTTTCTACAACTATTTCATATGCTAAATCTTTATCTAAGAAATTAAAATTTTCAAGCATTTCATTTGTAGTTCTAAAGTGTTGTGAAGGTATTTCTGTAATTTCCTTTCTTGCAAGTGGATGTCTTCCTCCTCCTGGAACTTTTTGATTTATTATTACTTCACGATATATTTTATCTTCTTTATAAAAATGATGTACATCACCTGTCGCTACAATAATTTTTCCAGCTTCTTTAGTAGCATTAATTACTTTTTTTATGTGTTCTAGTAACTCATCTTCATCCTTAAAATCACTTGTTTGAATTAAGTGATTATATACCTCTGGTGGTTGAACTTCTACATAATCATAAAAATTTATTATGTTAGTAAGCTCTTCACCTTCTTTGCTTCTTGATTCAATAAATACTTCTGAATTATAACATCCGCTTCCAATTAGTAATCCTTCTCTTAATTCTTCAAGTTTACTTCTTAATATCCTAGGTGTTTTAAATAAATATACAGTGTTAGCAAGTGATATAATTTTGAATAAATTTTGTAATCCTGTTTTATTTAGAGCAATGGCATTAAAGTGAAAAGTTCTACCAAATTTATGAATTTCATCTTTTGAAATTAATCTATCTAAATCTTTAATAGTTTTATAATTTTGATTGACAAGTTTTAAAAGCATTTTGTGAAATACTTTAGCTGTTCCTAAGGCATCATAATCTGCTCTATGGTGTCCTTCTTCATCAAATTCAACATTATATCTTTGAACAAGTGCTGATAAAGAATGTCTTGCAAATCCTTGGTCAAGAGTTCTCGATAATTCAAGAGTATCTATTACAGTATTTTTGAATTCTCCAAGATTATATTTTTTCATTGACATTTCAAGAAAGGATATATCGAATTTCGCATTATGAGCTACCATAGGTGCTTCTTTTGCCCATTCTAAGAATCTTTTAGTAACATTTTCTTCGTTATCTTTTCCTTTAACCATTTCATCAGTAATATTAGTTATTTCTGTAATATTTTTTGGTATTGGTCTTCCAGGATTAATTAGTTCGTCAAAAGTATCAGTTATTTCCCCATTTTTTATTTTAACTGCTCCAATTTCAATCATTTGATCTCCACCAGCAGCATTGAATCCAGTTGTTTCTGTATCAAATACAACATATTCAGTATTTAATAATTCTAAATCATTTGGTCTAACAACAATGTTAACAGTGTCATCAACAAGTGTTAGTTCTGTTCCATATATACCTTTAAACTTTTTAAAATTATCAATTTTCTTTTGAACTTCTTCTAAATCATTTTCTATTACTTTTTTTTCTTCTTCATTCTGTTCTTCTTGAAGCTTTGACTCAAGTTCTTCTTTTTTTGCTTTTAATTTTTTTATTTTTCCTTTGTTAGATCCAGTTATCAATTCATAAACTATCGGAAAGGCTTGGCATCCTGAATGATCTGTTACTGCAACTGCAGAATATCCCATATCTATTGTGTTTGAAATCAATTCACAAGTATGTTTATCCAAATCTAATTTTGTAACAGCATCCATTTGACTCATCATAGTATGGGCGTGTAGTTCTACTCTTTTTACTTCAGCATCATCAACTAACTTGTTATCTTTTTTTGTTGATTCATAAACATCATATGCCGTTAAAACCAATTCATTTTTCGAATATTCATCATATTTTGTATTTCCCTTTAGTTTTATCCACGTTCCTGGTTTTGTCTTGCTTACTAGTTCGTCATATGCTTCATCATCACGAACAAATATCTTAGATAAAATACTATCTGTTCCATCACTAACTTTTAGTGTTAATATTTTGAAAGCTTTACTTTGTGGAATAAACTCCTCTGTACCAAAAACCTTGGCTTCCACTACAATATCATTATTTTCCCCTACTATTGAACTTATTTTTGTTATTGCTTCATCATCTTTTATTAAATTTCCAAATATTGTTTTTTCATCTACTTCTTTTTTTCTTCTTCTTGGGAATGAATTTGTTTTAACCGGTTCATATTGAACATATGGTTTACTCATTATTTCAATAGATTCATTATCTATTTGTTCTTCTATTTCTATTCTAATATTATCATCTATATCAATTGAAGAAGTAAAGGTTGTGCCATATGGTAATAAATATTTTTTTAATTTTGATAGATCATTTTCAAAATCTTGTTTTTCTCTTTCATTAACAACTTTAATATTTATTGTATTACCTACTATTTCTATTTTATCAACCAGTGCTTTAATATTTGGCAAATCTTCAAAATTATTATCTATTATTTTATAAAAATTTTTTTGAAAATTGTCACTTTTATCTATATTGTTTAAAATGCTTAAATTTATTGTTGCGTAATCAAAGAAAATTGAAAACTTGTCAACAAGTTCATCATACATTTCATATGGAATATCACCATCATTAGATATCTCTATAGAAACAGCATTTTTAAAATCATCAATTCTATTTTTAGAAATTTTTGCATTATAAAAGAGAGTGAAATATGATTCATCCAAGTTGATCTTAGTCATTATTTTACGCATTTTATCATCCATATTTTACCTCTCAATTTATTTATAAATTATCAAGTTCATTTAACTTTATTATGTATTTTTGGTTATTACAACAAAAGTCAATAAATTCTCTCAAATCTATTTTTCTTAGTCCTTTTTCAATTGGATATTTATCTATATCAAAAGGCATCCTATCTCTCATCATATAGCTAACTAATTCCTCACGATCTGCGCCTTGATACATTAACCAATAAGGGTAAATTTGTTTTTTTAACAGTTTAATTCGTTTAATTCCTTCATCATAGTTTGAATGTCCAACTATCCTTGTATATATTTCATTAGTAACTAAAAGGTCCTCTATTGCTGTAACTATTTCTTTATTTCCTTCTTGGTAATCATTTAGTTCATATTTAACAGCAGTAAATAGAACTCTCATAACTGCTTTTAAACCATCTTCTGTATCTTCCTTTTTCCCCCACACAATATTCTTCTTTGGATTTTTCTTTAGAAATTCTACATTATCAAAATATGGGTGAATAACTAATATTTGATAATTATTTTCAACTTTAAATCTTAGTAATTCCTTTAAAGACGATTGAATAACCTTTTGATGAGAATCCCATATTTTCATTAAGAATCTTCTATATTTATCTGTTTGTTTTTTTACAAGTTTATATTCATCACTTTCAAATACAAAATTATAGATTGTATCATCATCTGGAATAAAATCATTAGTATACTTTAATATTTCAACATTTTCGTGTTGAAGTTTCATATATTCTTTAGAATAATTTTTATATAAACGTTCCTTTAATTTCTGTATTTCTTCAGAAATTGAAGGTCGAAACAACAAGTTCCATGCTAGTAAATAGTCGTTAACTACAAATTGTATGTTCATTCGCTCACCACCAACCATATCTATATATATAAATATATCACATTTGTCATTTATTTACCCTATAATTTTAGCTTTTTCTATAATAATTTGTATATTTGTTCTTTTTTCGACTTTTCCTTGTATTAGTAATATATTTCCTTTTTCTATATCCTTTATTGTTTCAAATACTGAAGAAAATGCTATATATTCAATTGAATCTATTTCATCACTACCTGTAATAAACGCCATTTCTTTTCCATTCTTATCCTTATGAATTTTTATTTTATCAACCATAGCGATTGTATCTATTATTTTACCAATATGATTTTCAGCTTCATTAATACTAAATACTTTGTACATCTCTTTATATTTTGTAGTTGGATGAAAACTTAAGTAGAAACCAAACAGTTCTTTTTCTTTTGTCATCAAAAATGTTGAATCATATTCTTCTTTTATTTCTATCTTTGGATGTTCTATTAGATCTAATGGAAGTCCTTTTGAAACAAATGCAAATGTTAAAAGATTATCTAGATTTTCAATTATTGTTTTTTTATTGTAATTAAAGCAATCAAATGCTGAAGCATAAGTTAGTAATTCGATTGTCTTTTTATTAATATTTAATTCTAAAAGTTTTGTAAGACAAGAGAATAAATCTTTAAACCCATCTTTCCTAATATTGGCTATTTCTAATGCAGTATTTACTCCAATATTTTTAATTATCGACAAAGGAAATAATATTCCATTACCTATAATTTCATATTTATCAGTACTTTTATTGATATTTGGTAATATAAACTCAACTCCCATTGTTCTTGCTTCTCTAATAATTAATGATGTTTTACTTTCTTTTCCAATTATCATTGTTAATAAACTTAAGTAAAAATATTTTGGGTAATGAACTTTTAAATATCCCATTTTATAGGCAATTATTGAATAAGCAACAGCATGAGATTTATTAAATCCATATTCTGCAAAGGCAAGAATATCATCATAATAAGATTTGGCTACTTTGTAATCATATCCGTTTTTTAATGCTCCATTAATAAATTTTTCCTCTTGAACTTTTAAAAGTTCTTTTTTCTTTTTTGACATTGCACGTCTTAAGATGTCAGCTTCTTGTAGGGAGAAGCCTGACATGACATTTGCTATTTGCATTATTTGTTCTTGATATACTAAGACACCATATGTTGGTTCAAGTATTTTTCTTAATTCATTGTTTGGATAATTAATCACTACATTATTTGATTTTCTTTCTAAATAAGTTGTAGTATCTGGTCCAGGTCTAACTAGGGCATCTGCTGCAACAATATCTAAAAAATTTGTTACTTTTAACTTTTTTAATAAGTTTTTCATTGTATCACTTTCAAATTGAAATATACCATTTGTAAAAACTTTATTAAACAAATTAAGTGTATCTTTATCGTCTAGTGGAATATCTAAAAAATTAATATCTTTTCCTTCTTTTTCTTTTATATTTTGTAGTATTTGCATTATTATAGTTAAATTGCTATTTCCTAAAAAGTCCATTTTTAATAAACCTAGTTCTTCTAAATAAGGTCCTTCATAAGAAGCAATATAAGCTTCTTCTTGTTTAATTAAAGGTACTACGTCATCTAAATCATCTTTAGAGATTACGATACCTGAGGCGTGTATTGTTGTATTTTTAGGAAATCCTTCAAAGAAAATAGATATTTCATATAATTTTTTTAGTCTATCATCATTATCAATAATATTTCTAAAATCATAATTGTTGTTATATATATCTTTTAATTTGGAATTTAATTCAACATATTTTTTTAATCTATCAACTTTTAATGAATCTATTTTAAGTATCCTTGCAACATCATCCAAAACTGCTTTAGCTTTTAATGTTCCAACAGCAACAATCCCAGCAACTCTCTTCTTTCCATATTTTTCTCTTGTGTAGTTTATTACTTCATCACGATACAAATCAGGAAAGTCAATATCAATATCTGGCATCGTTATTCTTCCTGGATTTAGAAATCTTTCAAATATTAAATCATATTTAATTGGATCAACATCAATAATACCTAAGGAATACGCAACTAAACTACCTCCTGCGCTTCCTCTTCCAGGGCCAACTAGTATTTTATTCTTTTTAGCGTATTTAACGAAATCATAAACAATTAAAAAATAATCTGAAAAGTTCATCTTATTTATGACGTCTAGTTCATATAAAAGTCTCTTCTTATATTCTTCTGGAACCTCATTATGTAATCTTAATGTTAAACCTTGTATACTTAATTTAGTAAGATAATCATTACTTGATATATTAAATTTATTTTCAAAATGAGGAATTCTGTTTTTTCCTTCAATAAACTCGACATTACACATTTTTGCAATGTTATTTGTCTCGTCTAATACTCTTTTACTTACTAATTTATTTGCTTCATCATATGACAATAAATAATTAAAATTATCATTGTAAGTGATATCATCCATTACATTTTTCTTATCACGCATCATTATAGCATAACGATAATAGCTACTATCACTTTTATTTATATATAAAACTTTATTAATAAAGACAATACTTTCACTGATATTCTTTGATGTAAATTCTTCTTCTTTATTTGAAACTCCAATATATATAGCACCTATTATTGATTTCAAATTGTTGTATAAGTCAATACTTCTATATGGAATAATACATATTATTTCTTTATTATTACTCTTTATTATTTCATAGTTAATATTGTCCTTTTCTGTTACTATTTTCAAAAGATTTTTATATCCTTCATAATTTTTTGCATAAAGTAAAATATCTTTATTATCTATCCTTAAATTTATTCCAATTATTGGTTTAATTTCATTTTTCTTACATTCTTTGTAGAAGTACATCATTGCAATCATATTATCGTCACATAGTGCAATGTTTTTAATGTTTTTTTCTAATGAACTTTTTATTAAATCATCAATTTTTACTAAACTAGATAAAAAAGTATAATTACTTTTTATATATAACGGTGTATACATGATTGCAAAACCTCCTTTTAATTGTATTATAACACAAATGTTCTTAAAACATTTGACTAAAGCCAAAAATTATGATAAAGTTATCTAGCAAGTAATTTATTTTAAGAGGAGGTCTTATTATGGCTATTAATATATCTAGTAGAAAACCAAATAAAAACAAAAGAATTCGTTCTCATGCATTAAATACAACAAATAGTACTCAAGCTTTAAACTTACAAGTTGTTAGACTTGAAGATGGTACTAGAGTAAGAATGAGTGCAAAAGAAATTAGAACATTTAGAAAAGCAGAAAAAGTAAATGCTGATGCTGAATAATTAATTAAAAATATATAATTATAAAATAAAACTTGATTCAATATTAAATAGAATCAAGTTTTTTTATTACTTCAATTTATTATTCTCTTTCTTGTGTTTTAAAAGCTTGTAATATAAAAAGAGTTATTTTAAATCTAACTCTTCAATTTCATCTATTACTGATAATTGCTGTTCAACAACTAATTTTAATTTCTTTTTAAAAATTCTCATATTTCTTTCAAGTGTATCTGTCTTTAACTCTATTTTTTCTGCTCTTAATAATGCATCATTTATAATACGGGAAGCATTTCTTCTTGCGTCTTCAATTATAGTATTTTTTTCATCATATGCCATTTTCTTGATTTCGTTGCTAGATTGTTCTGCCCTATATAAGGCTGTTTTCAAATCACTTTCAATTCTCTTGTAATTTTCTATTTCACGTTTAAGCAATTCTACTTCTCTTTGTTGTTTTTTCATTTTTTCTAGCATTCCCTCTGTTTGACTAATAACATTTTCGATAAATTTGTTAACTTCAGTTATACTATAACCTTTATCGGTTACTGTAAACTTGTCCATATTATATCACCTGCTTTTTTGAAATATGAGTTTAAATTACCAGTTAAATTCGTCTTCTTCTTGTTGTTGATCCTCTTGGCCTTGTGTTTTTACTTTATTAGTTTGTTTAGCATCTTTTCCTTTTAATCCTTCATCACTTATTTTTCCTTCAACATTTACAGTGTTAGGAGTGCATAAAAATATTCCCCCACCTAACTTTTGTAAATCTCCTCCAATTGCATAAATTGTACCACTTAAAAAGTCAACTATTCTTTTTGCTTGATCTGGTGTTACTCTACGTAAATTAACAACAACAGATGAGTTACTTTTTAAATAATCTGCAATTTGCTGTGATTCAGAATATGCACGTGGCTCTAGAAGAATCATTGTATTATCCTTCTTTGCTATTCCACTTAAACTATCTTCACCATCTAATTCATCTAAAGAACCATCATTATCATCGTTATTATTTCCTGTAAATTTTCCTAAAAATTTATTAAAAGCCATTATTTATTCCTCCATAGTTTATACATTTTTATTCTAACATATATTTTTTTCTTTTTAAAGTATTATTTTAATTTAAAGCATACCATATTTTTGCTATATCACTATTGTAACTATATGGTTGTGGATTTGGTATATCCATTTTTATAGAAACTGGTACTCTAAAAGCACTTCCAAATGCTATTGCACTTCCTGGTTGAAGTGTTTTTAATATTGCAAGTATTTCATCAGTAACATTTGGAACCATTTCTTTGATGTATTGTAAATCTATTGGATGTAACGTTCTTAATACTATAAAGTTTGAACATTGAGAAATACTGGTCTCACTTAATTCACTTGGTCTTTGAGTAATTAGTCCAAGAACTACACCATATTTTCTTCCCTCTTTGGTAATTCTATCAAAAATATTATATCCTAATAATTCTGAATCTATATCTTTTTGAACATATCTATGTGCCTCTTCAATTATAATATGAAAAGGAAATTTTGCTCTATTTTCATTATTTACTGCAACTTCAAATAACATTTTTGAAATTATCTTTGTCATTGACTTAGCAATTCTGTCATCAACATAATTTATATTAAATCCAATTAACTGAGCTTTAGAATTTGAATCTAGTGTCATTAAATCTCTTATATATCCACCTTTAGTAACCATAGTTGGATATTTAAAGTATTCTTTATATTCTCCATTTGCAAGTGTATGTAATCTTACTGATAAGATATTTGCATAATCAAACACTTTGTCGCTCTTTAATACTCCTTCGGAGATTAAGGCAAATTCAAAAGCTTGTTCTAGATCAGACAAATCATACATAATATCTCCTTTAGGATTAGGTATTTCAAGTCCGTCACTTTGGAATGTTTGTATAAAATTAACAACTAATTCCATTTCTTGCATTTTTCCAGAATTATCAACATGTAGACACTGTTTTAATGTTCTAACATATCCAGGTTGTATTATTTGGCTATCTAAACTTAGTAATTCTGTATGAAAGGTTGATAATACTGCAGTAATTTGGTCTCTTATTTTAATTGAATCTTTTCCGCTTTGTAATATATCTAGTAATGCCCTTGCAAGAATATCATTCTTTAAAATTGTAGATGTTTCGTCTGTTGATATTAATATTGGAACAAGTTTTAAGGCTTTTTCAATTATTGGTAATTGATTAGCTTCAGTTGCTCCTAGTAAAAGTGCTATGTCATCTACATCAAGAAGCCATAACGGAATTCTCAATAATTCTCCATCAGTTTTTTGTAAATTTGTTGTATATGCCTTATAGTTTAAACTGCTATTGAACTGATGTAAAAATGAAAAAGCATTTTTATACTCACCATAAGCATCAAAAACAAATATACTTGCATTTACTGGTAAATATTTAGATGTTGTAAATATATTTTGAATTATTCTTGCAAACGTACAACTCTTTCCACTTCCAGTATTTCCTAAAATTGCAAAATGATTGCTGAAGAAACTATTTACATCGACATGAATTTTGTATCCATTATAAATAGAAGATCTACCAAGATATAAGTGATCACTATCTTCAATTTCTGATGGACCTAAAACGTAACTTAACTCTTGCATATTTATTATTCTTACTTTAGAAGCGAAAGATGGTTTACAACTAATTCCTGGGATAAACATGTTGTCACTAATTTCTCCAACAATGGCAATTACTAATTCTTCTGTAGTAACTTTTAATATTTCTCCAACTATCTTTTTTTCTCCATCATCAAAAATGACATGTACATTCATAAGATTAGCATATTTTGAAACATCAAATTCAATTTTTACTACTACAAAATTACCATCAATATCAATTATATTTCCCAAATTATTCATTTTACTCACCTATTCTATATAATTATAGCACAAATGCCAAAAAAAAAATATTTTTAAAATATTTTTTTATAATTTTTTTTGATTTATTTTTTACCTAATAATAACATGTTCCTTTTTCATTGTTTCAAGCATATTTTTTCCAGTAAATGTAATTCCAACAAGATTTCTTCCTTCTCTATATGTAGCAGTTCCATTTATTCTAGAATTAAAGCTTCTTGAATTTGAAAAATAATCATCATTAGTTAAAGTATTATCTGGACTTATAGATATATTATCAGGATTTAATCCACTAGAAATTAATTGTTCAAATATTTTATCCCCATAATTAATTAGATATTTTTGAGAATCGAATATAATATATTGGCTCCATTCTTCATTAATTCCAATTATTTTACCTGTTTCGTCTTTTTTTGCTGCAAAATCTGGTATTTTGTCATATGTCCATCCTTCAAAGGCAAAAGCACCAACAAAAACTTGAAGTTTATTTATATCTGTTCCAAATTTTTCAGTCATATACCTAATACATTTTGGTATTATGTGTTTTCCAGTGTGTACTGCATCTGAATGAGTAATTCCAATTATATCTTGTTCAGGATCATAAAATCTTGCTACCGCACAATCGGCACAAGGAAAAACTAGTGACACGCTTCTTCCAACTTTTTCTAATACTTCATCATGTGTCTTTCTAGTCATAAATATTGCATCATAATTTTTTTCTATATTCCAAATTGTTCCTTGCTTTTTGGCAGTATCCATTTCATAGAAAGAGAGAATTTCATCTGTAGTAAGTTCATGGCATTCTTCTATTAGTTTGTCATTTAAAGGTTGATCTGGCATTGCTATATCATCAAGTCCAACACTTTTTATATTATTTAATAAATATCCAATTCTAATTGATTCTTCTTGCATATCTTCAGGAAAATAGGTCTTTCTTGTATTCCAACTTATTATCTTTCTTTCTCCTAAAGATTTATTTAATGTAAACACAATCGTTTTTCCTTCATTAATCAATTCATTTATTAATTCTTCATTAAATTGTACTTTTCTTATTCCTGTATCTAGCATATGATGTTTCTCCTTTGCTTAAGATTATATCATATTAAGAATGTAAAAATAAATATATCAGTTATTTATTTTAAAAGTTTATAAACAATATAAAATATTTTAAACATATTTTGTTATTATGGTGTTGGAGTGAATGTTCCATTGTTCCATGTTCCTTCTACTTTACTAAATTCTGGATGACTTGGGGAATTACTAAACATTCTATCAAAATTAGATGTTTCTAATATTTCCCAATCATTTATTGCACTTACTCTAGTTAAATTAGAGCAATACGCAAAAGTAGATGAAAAATCACTTACTTTTGAAACGTTCCAATTTTTCATTAATTCTAAATCACTAATACCATCATTCATATAAAAAGCAACACTCATATCTATAACACTTGATGTATCAATATACTTCAAAAAATTGTAATCTTCTATAAAACGATTATTATAAAACATTCTTGACATATTAGTAACTTTGCTTGTGTCAAATTTATCTGATAAAACAACTTTTTTCAAGCTTCCCCCTGTTGTTCCATCTGATAAATATCCCATTCCAAACATACTATGTGTATCAGTTAATGATTTTGTATTCCAATTACTCAAATCAATTTCTTCAATACTAAAGCATGTGCTAAACATAGAACTCATATTTGATACTTTTGATACATTCCAATTTTTTATTGCAGATACG
>JAEEGL014267260.1_pt1 | contig 17991 bp, 14 predicted proteins | sample 9134231 | NCBI WGS metagenome assembly JAEEGL01 (sample SAMN16246548, study PRJNA631951) | gut metagenome | biome: gut microbiome; feature: rumen; material: fiber-attached | host: Bos | place: Iran: Karaj | collected 2018-10 | reverse complement strand
TTCCTTCAGGATCACGATATCAGCGCTGCGGAAGCCTGCGATAAACGTAACTTCGATGCCTCTTTCGTGCATTTCCTTGGCGATGGGATACGCGATCGCGCAGCCGACGCCGCCGCCCACCACGCAGACTTTTTTGAGGCCTTCCATTTCCGTCGCCCTGCCGAGCGGACCGACAAAGTCGGAGATATAGTCGCCCTCGTCCACGGTATGAAGCATTCTGGTGGTCTTGCCGGCCGCCTGCACCATCACGGTGACGGTGCCTTTTTTGCGGTCATAGCCCGCCACAGACACCGGCACGCGCTCACCCTGCTCGTCCAGACGGAAGATCACGAACTGGCCGGCCTGTGCGTGCTTCGCTACGAGCGGCGCCTCAATCTCGAAAAGGCAGATGCTCTTCGCCTCATTCAGAAAACGCTTGGTAACAACTTTATACATGGCTGTACCTTCCTTTTTCAAAAGTTTCCAACATTATTATTTTACCTTATCCCGTAACGCATGTCAAACAGGAACAATTTTTTTGATATTATTTCAGTATCACATAAAAACGCAGCCGGTATCGGCTGCGTTTCTTAAGAGGATCATCCGCCGGTATTCTCAGTGGATTCATGGTTGATGTATACCCACGAAGAATTATCGTGCGGGATCAGGTTGATGACCACCGGCACAAACCGATCGTTCACCTTGCCGATGGGCACGCTTCCTTCCATATCCTGGAGGTTGAAGCTGTAAGTATACTTATCCGTGCGGTAATATACGCGGTCATATATCTTCATAAAGAGAACCGCATTCTGTCCGGTCGCCTCATCGTCTCGAACGAGAGACCTCGCTGAGTCCGTATAGATGGAGAGCCGCCCGTCTTCATCGCTGAGCTCATCCGCCGCGTAAACGGCAAACCCGCAGATGGCCGTGATGGGGTTCGGCTGTGTGGACATCTCGTGGGAATACACGAATACCGCTTTTTCCATCTCGCCGTTTGCGTTTTCTTTCGCTTCCACCACCGGATGCATCACATCCGCCAGCACCACCTCATCGAAGCCCATGGCATAGAGCTCGCGCGCAAGGTCAATGATATAGTTGCGCACTTCGGCGTTATACGGATCCAGCCAGGTGCCGATCTCATCGGTGTAGTTGGCGCCGTACTCCGTCCGCAGCGCGTACTGTGAGGCGCGGGACGCCAACAGATCATCCACAAAGCAGCTGATCTGCGCCACCATATACACTTCCTTGCCGTCCTCACGGATCTTCAGATCCGGGATCAGCGTATACAGAGAGTTGGCAAAATCCGAGTCGGTATTCAGGCTGTAGTTCCGGGCGATCGCCGTCTGCGAGTTCCACACCAGCTGGCCGCTGCGCGGTTTCATCTCCAGCATCATGGCGTTGCCGTCGATGAGGCTGGCCTGCACTTCCATCAGCTTGTCGTAATTGATGTCCTGGGCTTCCACAAACGCCGCGCGCAGCTCCGGCACTCTTCTGCCGGCCACAGCCTCCACGCGGGAATAGTCCGGCGCGTCAAAGATGATGTCCGGATATGTCACCGTATAGAGTTTGTCCTGCACAGCCTGTGCGGAAGCCGCCGTTGCTTCGGCGGACACGTCGGGCGTGGATCCCGGCAGCTCCACACGCACACCGTCATCACTGATCACGGCGTATTTCTGCATACCGTAAAACAGCACCACGGCCAGCGTAATAAGCGCCAGCAGGATCACAAAGGGGATCAGCCAGTAATTGCGGCGCTGGCGGCTCCCCTTGTAAAACACAAGGTCTCTGGCCATTCGTCAGTTCTCGATCTTCTTGATACGGCGCACATGGCGCTCGTCATAGGAAAACGGCGTATCCAGAAACGTATCTACGATCTTCAGCGCCAGGCCTTCACCCACCACGCGGGCGCCTAAAGCCAGGATATTCGCATCGTTGTGCTGACGTGTAGCCTCTGCCATAAAACAGTCGGTGCAGTTGGCAGCACGGATTCCTGGAAACCGGTTGGCCGTGATGGAAATGCCGATACCTGTGCCGCAGATGAGGATGCCCCTTTCGCACTCTCCGTCAAGGATCGCTTTTGCAACAGGCTTTGCATAGTCGGAATAATCGCAGCTGTCCGGCGTATAGGTGCCGAAATCCTTTACTTCGATCCCGCGCTTTTCCAGATGCTTCATAACTGCCTGTTTCAGATAAAACCCGCCGTGGTCACATCCAATTGCCAGCATATCAGTATCCTCCCGTATCATATCATCAAAATAATAAATATCATTTTTGCTTTGTTATTTTACCACCCAGGATTAAAAGGTTCAAGCAAAAGCAGCAACTCTTCTCAATTTATTCAGAATATGACGCTGTAATCTCTTAAAACAGCGTAAAATCGTCGAAAAATGCTTGCATGCACTGAATATCGATGCTATACTATGTTTACATAAAATAATTACAAGGGGATGGTATGAACGAAGATCGGCAACAAAAAAAGCGATTCGCTTTATTCGCTCCCCAAATCAGTCTATGCTGTCGGTTCCCCCATCATGATCCGTTCCGGCGACCTTTACCTTGACAGCAGATCAAATGAATACTACTGCCGCCTGAAGATGAAATGCATCGGCGACGTTTCTGTCAAGTCGGTTTTAGTCAATTTCCTATGTTATAACAGTGAACATGCCTCATGCGGTCCCGTCCTCGAATTCCGCTATCCCGAACTGAATCTCAGCCGTGATGAATCCGGTGGGCAAAAGACGGAGTTCAAGCTTCCCTATTTCGATGTGTCCAGTTTTGACGTTCGTATCGCTGATGTTGTACTCAGTGACGGAACGGTTCTTGACTTCACCGATACTGAACCTGTTTATCTTGACCCTGTTCCGACGTTGGAGGAGTATTATGAAGACACGGATGTGGCCGACCAGTTCCGTGTCCGTTACGGCGATGACTGCAAAACGATCCGTTTGGATCAGGCCGATCTTTGGACCTGTGTCTGCGGAGCTGTAAACCGGCAGGAAGAATACTCCTGTCATCTCTGTCGGCGGCCGGCTTTCGCACTGAAAGATATCAAAGCCGATTCTCTTCGTGCTGAGGCCAATACGCGTCTGCGCAATGAAACAGAGCGAGAAGAAGAGCAGCGAGAAGAAAACCGTATCCGTAAACGCAGGAAGCGTCTGAAACTCGCTCTTCTGCTGCTTCCCGTCGTTGCGCTCGCTGTGTTGATCCTTGCAGCCGCACCCCGAGCTTTTGCGCGCGAGCACGCCTATCGCAACGCCGTATCCCTTCTGAACGCCGGAAATCTTGACGCTGCGGAAGAAGCTTTCTCCGAGTTGGAAGCCTACCGCGACACTGATGAGATCCTTTCTCAACGCATTCCTTACCTTCGAGCCAAGACCGTCATGCGGGCAGCCCGTGAAGCCGATATTACCAAGCTGAAGCTGGCCGGTCTCACGAAAAGCGACCTGAACGACTCCAATACCACTTCCATGCTGCTTTATGAAGCTGCAGCTCGTTCCTTTGAATCTCTCGGCGATTATTCCGACTGTGCGGAATTGGCAGCGACCTGCCGGGAAGAGATCCGTCTCGAACAACTTCGTCTGACTCAGGCTGATTATGACGCCGCCTGCGAACTGCTCGCAGAAGGCAAGTTCAGTCAGGCAGCCGCTGCTTTCAACGCTCTCGGAGATTTTTCCGACAGTGTCTCTATGATTACGGAATGCACCTATCAGAAAGCAGTATCTCTCTTTCAGTTCATCCAAAACTACGAGATCAGCAAGATCAAAGCCTCCTTCACGATGGTTCCCAATGAGACAACAGTCTTCTCTCTCCCAAAAGAAGAAGCTCTTCGTCTCGGGAACAAAACCGTGGAAGATCTTCAGGCCAGCTGCGGCGGCGATCTGGTTGATGTTCGGCTGGAAGATACAGCGTCAGATGATCTTCTGCCTCTCAAAAATGTCCTGACATCTCTTTTCCTATCGCTTGGAGACTATAAGGACAGTGCCGAATATCCTGCAAAAATCGAAGAAGAAACCGACTATACCAGAGACTTTTATATGCTCTGTCAGGCCGGTGACCTGTACGGAGCCAGAGACTGGCTGAATGCCTACACCGGCGAATTCCCGGAACGCGCCAGATATGAACACTATTTTGATCTTTATCTGAAATACTGCAATTCCTGGAAACTCAGTCTCGGTGATTCTACATTGCTCCCCTATACGATCGGTCAGAATTTCTCCTGCGAGAACTTCTCTTCCCGCGTTATTCTGAAAGACGACGGAGCTGTCCTCCGCCTCAGTTTCGGAGATGCCGGTTCTCTAACCGTCGATCTGGTCTCCAGTCTGGATGAAACCATCTTTGTTACAAAAGACGAGAACAACGCCGTTTATATGGGAGCCATCACTAACGCCGGCAAATTTGCCTATATGCACTACACTATGGATGCTGTCCTCCTCTCCAGCTGTGAATACATATCTGCAAATTCCTGAGATCTGACTTTCCAACTGCACAATCACAATAAAGGATAAGAAAAGAACGGCTGCCCGGCCGTTCTTTTCTTATCTATTTAAAAATGTATTTCAAGTTTTATCTGCAAGACGATTTTTCCGTAACAAAGGCAATAGCATGCCTAGTCCTCAGCGACCACCCTTACTGTTTCCGCGTTTCCTTCCTTGTAGGTGTAAACAGTGAACCCGTCATAAGTGAGGACGCCGTCATATCCGTTGCCGAGACAGCTGCCCACATATTCTTCACTGATCGGATCACCGATCTTTCTCCTCAAATCATCTATAGGCAGATCGATATATTCCAAAGCAATAAGGTAGGCTTCGTTTTCCATTTTTTCCGGCACTTCATCCATTTTTTCCTCTTCTGTTAAGATGACGGTTTCCTCTGGCTCCGGAGCAACTGTATTTGTAATAACATTAGCAGAAGGCTGTGGTGTGGATTCCTGTACTTCCGGAACCTTGTTATTCCCACAGGCTGAAAAAGCCAATATCAGCAGAACAGCACCTAGAACCGTTTTTATCCGATTATGATCCATTCCCTATTTCTACCTAACATCTCAAAGTTTCAGGACGCGTTCCGGTCATCTAATCCGGGATAATAAAGATAACGCGCATCTTCATAGTCAAGCATGAAACGGTCATGTCCGTGCATCGCTTCAAGGCACGGGTCAAAAACATAATAGACCCCGTCAAACGGAATGTCCGTCCATGCATGAACAAACGCACCGACATAGCGTGCCCTGGAAACTGCCGGATAACCCAGACCGCGTGAAAGGGACCAGAACAGGCCTGCATAGTTATAACAGTTGCCAAGCTTTTTTTTGACCATGTATAACCCTTCGTCGATCTCCCAGCCTGTTTCATTTTCCTTGTACTGATGCCGGCCGACGAAAGTACAGTTCTCCATCACATAATCGTATGCCGCTCGCAGGAGCTCAAAGCGATCATATCCCGGATGCTCGGCAAGTGCCTGACTGATCCACTCTCTGACAAAAGCGTCCATCTCTTCATTGCCGCAGGTGTAGACGCCGTCATCATCATAATACAACAGATCTTCCGTCCTGTTTCGGATAAGACAGCCGTTTTTGTCACAGGCAAACAGTCTTCCATCAGGCAACAGATGCGGCCCCGGTTCATACAAAGGTTCTACGGAAGTGTTTTCCCATGTTTGTCCCGAATTATCGGGCGAATGCCTGATCACAGCTTCAAGCAGATCTTCATAACAGTCGGATTCAGAGCTTAAATCGGGTGGACGTTTCTCTGAAGTGTACGCAGTTATGTGCTCGCTATTTCCTCTTCCAAGAAGTTTATTCATTCTGACAGCAAAGTCTGCCCTTGTTACCGTATCAGATGAGTTGTCGCTGAAAATACCCTTTAATTCACTTTCTGTAAAAAAAGTGGAGAGTACTGAGTAAATGCATCCGGAATCGACAGGTTCCTGATCGTCAGAAGCCGGCATCACAGCAGCAACGGTCTGATCTTCTGAAGTTTTTGGAGATACCAATGAGGAGATCGCTGCAGCAAGCTCGCTTTTCAGTAAAACAGAATCCGGATGAAGAAATCCATTTTCGTCGCAAAAAAGATACGCATTGTGCTGATCCATGACCGGAAGGACTAATGCATACAGTTTCACATCCCCCGACACCTCTATATGGGCCGGGTCTGTCTCTTCGCCGGATCCATCCACCCAACCCATAAAACGATAACCGTCGATCTCAGGAATGAAAGACGTCGGTTTCTCCCCTTTTTTTATTTCCTGAGATGAAAGAACATCTCCATCATAGATAAACTGAACATCAAAGCTCTTTCCGCATCCGTACAGGCAAAATACAATAACGAATAAAAAAAGAATACAGGCGCATTTTGAATTGATTTTCATTTTCCGCTTTCCTGTAAAAGTATAATAGCATAAGTAAATTATAGAGTATTATATAACTTGTTGTCAAGAACATGCGCCATCCAATCCGTTTGACGTCAAAAGAAAAGAACCGGCCGCCAGACCGGTTCTTCTTTATCTTTTTCTAACGTGCTGCTTTCGTTCCGTATTCCGCCTTTTATCGGCATTCTTGCTGTCGGAAGTCTGCATGAACTTTTTCAGTTTTTCCTCAAATGTCAGGTCCTTTGTCGGCTCAGCAACAACACCGATCTCCGGTTCCTGAGTCTTATACTCCGGCTTTACAGGTTCTTCTCTTTTCCTTTCCGATTCCTGGTTCTCCAGATCTTCCTGCACACGCTTGATGGAAAGATTGATCTTTCCATCTTCCGCGATGTTCAGGATCTTCACTTTCACAATCTGACCCTGCTGGAGGTGGTCATGTACATCCTTCACAAAGTCTTTGGTGATCTCAGAGATATGCACCAGACCGCTCTTTCCTCCCGGAAGCGCAACAAAAGCGCCGAAATTCATGATTCCGGTCACTTTTCCTTCCACAATACTGCCGATCTCTAATGCCATAAAGTCATGTCTCCATAGGGCTCAAAATATAACTAAAACGTAACCTTACTATATAATATAAAGTAACTTTTGAAAAGAGAAAGATCAACATTAAAAAAAAGTTCAAATAAAATTCATATTTTGTTATAGGTATGCAACTGTCGTGATTATGTAACAATGCAGCCGGCAACGATCATATATTCGTTTCGGCTGCATTGTTAGAACGATCATTCTTCAGAAAAGAACTACTCTTCAATCAGTTTTGCTTTTTTCATCTGATCCAGAAAATCTTTTATATCCGCTGAAGCAGTTTCTGCATCTACTTCAAATGTGTCGGTGAGCAACTGTACCAGGTATCCATAATCGCATCCTTTTTCAAGCGCATTCCAGATAACGGCTCCGGTCTTATTTACAGTGATCATGCCATTATAGTGCAGTGCAGTCTCTCCTACAGGAACGATCACAGTATCTCCTGCAATATCCCGTACTACGAATCTTCCGTTTATCTTCATGTACCAGCCTCTCAGTCTGTCACCGCAGATACGATCATGCTGTTGCCCGATACATAGTGGCTGGAATCCACTACGATGGCTGCATCCGGCTCCAATCCCTGCAGATTTACCGTGTAGGTTATGCCGCCGACATATACGTCCTCATCAGGAAGGTAACTCTTATACGAGATAACGGCAGATCCGATGTTATCCCCTGAAACATTGGTAACGGTAAACGTGTTATCCCCATTGTCCTCGATCGTAAGCGCATCAGATGAAATGCCGAGACCGCCGGACTCTGTTGTCGTCGCTGTGGCAGAGTAGTAATTGCCGTCCATATAGGCTTCCCTGTTCTGTTCCTGAATGATCACGGTGGCGCCGGCCGGGATATTGGAGCCGGAAAAAGCCAGATTGCGGTCGCCCTGGGCGATACCGATACCGGCGAAGGAAAGATCGCCGCCATTGTTTTTCACTACGATCGTAGTAACATTGCCGATCTTATCTCCGCTGCCGTCCTCCAGATAATACCCGCTGTAAGGCGAGACCTGCAGAATCGTAAGATCGGTGCCGGTAATGGCATAGGGGAACCCGATCGTCGGGATCGGTGTGGGTTCAACAGCAGCCGGAGTCAATGATTGACTGGCAGGAGCAGGCGAAGGAGACGGAGAAGCCTCTATTTCGCCGCTTCCGGAACTGCCGGAGCCGCCTCCCCAGTAACCGCCGCCGGAGCTGCCGGATTCTTCCGATTCATCACTGGTTTCGGAAACTTCTTCTCCTTCTTCTGTGTCGCTCTTTTTGTCTTCACTGTTTATGGTCTGGGCGATTTCGGAAAACCCTTCCAGTGCATTTTCATGTTTCTCAGTTTCCTCAGCGATCTCCTGAATTTTAGATTCATCTGCCTGCTCGATGACCAGACTGTCTGTGACGTCCAAAGGTGCAGAGGCGTCCGTCGTCGGAGCTTTTCTGGAACGGATCATATAGATACTCACAGCAATCAGAGCGCACAACGCAACAATGCCTATGACGGTCCAGGCTCTGCTTACCTTTTTATTATTTGCTTTGTTTACGTTTTTTTTCTTTTTCACATTGCTCATCGTTTCATTCTCCTTTTGATCGGATCTCATCTGCAAGTTTGGCCGCCTGACAAGGATAGGCGTGGGCCATACGGCAGCGGTACTCCGGTACCATACTGAAAGACCCTGTCTCCGTATATGCCATAGCTGCACAAACCCTGCAGTCTTTTTTTAAGGAACAGTCTTTGCATTTTGCCGGAAGCCGGATCGTCTCCGTTTCCTGTGTAACGATCCGCCAGGCGTCCATATAGCCCATCTCAAACGCGTTGGGAGCGTCTTCCCCAGGGGGTATCATGCCGCAGATGTTCATTTTTCCCTCCCAGGTGACCCATGCTGTGCACTTGCCGGCCCGGCAGCGCGTGCCCTCGCCCTCCCCGACGCATTCCGTACCACACTGTTCATCAGGCTCAACACCGAGGGCTGTGTAGTTCTTTTCTGCCACACGCTTCAGGAAAGCCTCGTCCCCGTTAAGGAGTTTTTCGATCCTGGCCGACCAGTATGCTGCCTCTTCGGGAGAGAACCGGTCATTTCGTCCGATGCTGCTCCCATCCCGACGCAGGGGCGGGAACATATAGCTGGTAGCCTGCATGATCAGCCCGTTTTCCCTGCAGTAACGGAAGATGTTCTCCAGATCATTGCAGTTGTATGGGGTGACGCTGATGTTGATCTTTACAACGATACCCGCCTCCCGCAGCAGGCGGATTGCTTTTGTTACCCGGGTGAAACCGTCCGGCTTCCCGCACAGGCGCGCATAGGTATCATCGCTGGCTCCGTACAGTGTGATGTTGATCCGGCTCGGCGGGGTAAGTTTCAGCCACTCGATCGTGCGCTTATCGATCAGCGTCCCGTTTGAGTTGATGGAAACGATGAACCCCATGCTGTGCAGACCTGCCAGGATGTCCCGGAACTCCGGATGGGTAAAAGGCTCCCCTCCGGTGAGCAGGATATACAGCAGCCCGTGATCACGCGCCTGCTCCGCCAGATCAAGCCATTTCACTGCCGGAGCCAGCGGACCAATGCCCTCCTGCGTCTTTTTATCCATGCGGACATAGCACATGCGGCACGCCATGTTGCATACCGGCGTCAGCTCAAAGCTTGCATTAAGCGGCGTTTTTTCGGCGGCAGCCTTTTTGTGGAGATATTCCGTAAACTGTGGTTCTACAGGGATCTGTATCATAATGAAATATCCTTTTGGTATGATTCCAATGTGTCGCGAAGAAGCTCTACCGCTTCGCGGTCAGGGCGGCAGTTCAGCAGAAACACCGGGACATCTTCCATGATCTGCAATAACAGCGCTGTGGTGCGGCGTTCGAAATCTGGATCCCACCGATGGATCATGGTCTCCGGATACAGATACCGAAATGCTTCTGCACCGCGGATACGGCGTATGCAGTTATCCTTTGCCTGACGCAGGACCACAACTGCCTTCAGAGGAGCAGACTCATTGCGGTAGATCCCGCTGGTACCGGCGAACGGAAGACCGAAAGCAGTCCAAACACCGTTGATCTGACGCAGGGCAGCACGGTCACCGTTCAGCACATCGGCGTCTTCATAGCGCTCCCACAGGCTAGCCTGCGTCGACTTTCCGGTCCCGGACGGCGCAGAGAAAATAAACCCGATTCCATTCCAGCGCACCAGGGAGGCATGAAGGATCAGTGCATCAAAGTCCAGCAGGGTGGCTTCGATATCCATGAGCATGAGCAGGTTTCGGGTGTAGTTGATAAACTCCTCGTTTCCGGGCAGATACTCACAGCGCAGATATCCCTTCTTCAGCGTACTGCGGGACACAAAAGCGTATGGAGTACAGTCGGCATAGCTGCGAAAGAAGATACCGGCTCTCGTACCATCACCCACGTAGGTGCGGCGGTCCTCTGTATAGCGTTCATCCGCTATCTCCGGCAAATGTTCGACCGGGACGATCTCCAGCCGGAGATCTGCGCGGTCGCAATCTGCAGCAGAGCGGAGGAAGGCTTTTGTAATATCATTCTCGTGTAAACAAAACGGGACGTCCGCCAAAATGGTGACGCCCGCCATTTCCAGTATATACTGCATCGTTCATTTGCCGAGGGCAGTCATGATATACATGACTGCCCTCTTGATTCTTTACTTCAGGTGGAGGAAAAGACCTGGTAACCACCCTCAGGATTGTTATAGCATACACCAAACTCTTCAAGAAGTTCGTCGAGCGTAATTCCTGCATCGGGATCCAGTTCCATATCCATTTCGCACCCGTTTTTTTCATAAAAGACCGTAATATCGCCGATATCATAGGAGCATCCGGTGTTTTCGCTGTAGTGATTGGATGCGGCTGCAGCGTCACCACCGGTGCACTGTCTCGCGATGGTCTGGGACAGAGCAAAGCTTTCAAAATAGATCTTTGGTTTCAGATATGTCTCTTTCATTTGTCTTTCCTCCTTAGCGTCTCACGAATCCCTTGAAGCTGGAGATCACGCCGGACATGGCGCTGAAGCTTGACTCACGTCTGCCGGAACTGTTGGAAACAGCAGGAACAGGCTCAGGATTCTCAATGGTGATGTCGGCTTCGTCCAGATCTACCACAGTCTCTTCAGCGGGTTCTTCTTCAACCACGGGTTCCTCTGCCGGAAGTGTGGCAGTGGCTTCTTCCTCGGTCAGGATCTCGCCATCGTAAGGTACGACAGGTGCGGCAGCCATGGCCTTGAAGGCGGTGAACAGCTCTTCTACAGGAACAGCTTTCGTTCCGCTTTCAGTGTTGCCTGAACCGCAGGTGCGAAGCTTCGTGATGGACAGGATACCGTCGCCGGTGTTGGTGATCGTGATGGTAGTTCCATCGGACGCAGGCGTTGCATCATAGTACAGATCCGTGGCGTGGGCAACTGTGCAAGCCTTGCCATTGATCGTGGCCGTTGTGCCGCCGCGTGCGTATTCCTTCAGTCCGACGTAGTAGTAATACCCGCTCTTTACACTGATAACTACCGACTGACCATTCTCAAGGAGTACCTCAGACTTCGGACCTTCCTTGTCATATTCGGAAACATCGGTCGTAGAATAGGAGATCTGCATACCGTCATTTGCAGTAGCATATGCGGCTCTGGCTTCAGTAAGAGCCGTATTCAGTTTCGCTACATATGCTTCTTCAGTCATTTCACCGAAGAGAGCAGTCAGAGCGTCTTGCGCATCATCCAATGCATCATTAGCATTATTCAAAGCAGTTTCAAGTTCTGCAAGTTCGTCTTCGGAAGCGCCTTCTTCAACAGCCTTTTCATATGCTTTCTGAGCTACATCCTGAGCTACAACAGCATTATCCAAAGCGCTCTTAGTATTGTCATAGACATCGAGCGCATCCTGTGCTGCAGCCATGGCTTGAGCTGCTTTTGTGATAGCTTCCGTATTTGTTACGACCTCGCTCACTGTATGCTGGTCTATGAACAGAGCAGTTGCAGTTGCACCGTTTCCGAGTAAATCGCGTACCGGAGTGAAGACTGCGCCGAGGTTCTCTGCACCGTACATATCAATGATATTTTGCTCAGACTCATGCGGCTGGATCGGATTGTATACGCGCACGCCTTCGATGTAATAGGTCATGCGGCCTTCCTTCTGACCGCCGGTCGTTACTTGGACGGACACCACATATGTGCCGTAACTGAGATCCAAGAACGAGCAGACAGGTACGCCATAGTAGTCGCCGCCGGCGGCCTTGGTGTCGATGCTCTTGGCGCGTACAAGCTTACCCGTTTTCAGGTTACCGTTTTCATCTCTTACCAAATTACCGTTTTCGTCGATTACTGCTTTTCTGATCTGAACCAGAACTGAACCGGTGGTACCGTTGGTGCGGCTGTAGATCTCAACGCCAGTGCCGGAGAACGGGAAGGACGCCTTGGCACCGCTGGTGCTCGCAGTGTGCGCCATACCGTTGCTGTATCCTGCGTCGTTTGCCAGAACATCGACCCAGCCCATGACAAGGGGATTACCTTCAGCATCTTTATCCGCATGCTGCGTGGTGTTGTCTCCTTCTGTTCCGATCAGCGACCAGTCTCCGGTGTAATCAATACCAGTATACTTGATCTCTACATTCTGGTTGTTGTAAGTAACGTTCTTGGTAATCGTAACGTATGTATCTTCATAGTATACGGTGTTTGCAGGAACAACGCAAAGCATAGCCCACACGTCAAGATTGCTTTCGGTCTTGCTTTCACCCTTGATGAAGATACGGTCGTAGTCGTCCCAGCACATAGTCGTGGGCGCGTAGCGGACACGCATTTTCTGGTTGACATCACCCGCATCGTCGCCATAGGAAATGGTTCCGTATTTGCCTTTATAAATTGTGTAATTAAATTCGTTATCGCTTCCAGAGCTTACTTTCTCACCCTTCAGAACATCATCTGAAGGATCATCCAGCATTTCCACATTTTTCAGCACACTGGAATAATCCAGAGTAACGGTAGATGCTTTTGTATCCGCTGTCGTGTCCGAAGTCACGTAGTCAACTACATAGGTGATAGGTGTAAAGACGACCTCTGGCTGCGGGAATTTGATCAGCGGCTCGGTGGCATTACCGTCAAGATATATTCCGGATTCAGGCCCGTTTGTGGCAACATAGCCGCCGGTAACTGCCGACGGCTTCGCCAGGATCGGGAAAGTGATCACAAGCTTGGCAGAGTTTTTATTGATGTTATTTACATCCTGGGTGGGATCGCTCGTTGCCAGGAAGTGGGTGCCGTAATCGAAGCCTGTAACATCGACAGTCTTGCCGTCATCCTTAAGCACTACACTGATATTCTCATCAGCCTCAGCACCGTAATTCCTGCATTGACTCACCCAGTTTGCCGAAGAGATCTTTGTTGTGCTCCAGGTATGAGCAGTAGAATCCCAGGGAACAACAGACACAGTAATAGTGCTCGCACTTGCTCCTTCCGGCAGAGTGAAGGAACTGGATACGATATCCTTCATGACAGATTCCGAAGTAAGAGGAGTTTCCGTCGAAGCGGAAGTTTCGGCAATCAACTTGAAGATGTCTTCAAGCTCTTCAGCCGAACTTGCGCTCTTGTAATATCCGTTCTGATAATTACCGGTGCCCCAGTTGATATTCCAAGTACCGGAAACAGATGCCTGCGGATAGTTGCTGGACGCCGCATGGAGCATCTGATTCATACGCATCTGGTTTTGTCCGCCGTAATTCTGTTGAGAGGTTGTCGTCGGGTCCAGACCCGGCTTTGCAACATCTCCGATAACTGCGATCGTGAAAATAGATGCCTGACGCGCGCTCTTGATGGTACGTGCAGTGGTAATAACATTTCGGCATTCCTCAACATCAAAACCGTCAAGACCGCCAGTACGGTTTGGATAACCATCCGTGAACAAAACGACCACGCGGTTCCGGGAAGCTGCAACTGTTTCACCCTGGTTAGTAATCAGAGTCTCCAAAAGCGTATTCGCCCGACTCAAACCACTATTGGTGTATGTTTGATTGTTCAGGGCAAATCCTTTACCGTTGGTTCCGTAAGCCGTTGATGTATAAGTTCTACCATTGTATGTGGCATAGACAGAATTGGCAGTAAGGTTTGACGATGTGATCTCTGTGAAGTTATAAATCGTCTGTGTATTGTTCTGGCCGCTGAAAACGACGATCGCGACTGTACTGAGATCACTGCCGGCTTCATCGTTCTCGGCATTCTTTTCCGCAACTGTTTCCAGGAAAGAATTGACTGCGTCAACAAGCGCCTGGATACGGACGCTTCCGTCTGCCATCAAATAAGTCGAACTAGTCTGCCCCATGGACGTAGAAGCATCCAGAACCAGAACGAGGTCAGTGGGTTTGAACTCCGTCGTTGTGGTGACCGTACCGGTTGCATACGCTTCAAGATCCAGGACATAGGTACCGTCTTCCTGAACAATCGCCTGCTTGGAAACGTATACGCCGGGATCCTCAGGCTCATCAGCTGCCAAAGCAGTGACAGACAGTGCCGTTACCAGCACGACGATCAGTACGACCGCCAGCAGGTGGAACCATAGTCTCTTTTTCATGTAGTATCCTCCTCTAAAATATTACTTAACACGATTAAAGAATATATATTGGCGGCAGGCCGCGTACAGCCTCAACAAAGGACTGCGCAGCGGCACCATGCCGATCCAAACATTTTGAAAGAACCACCAGTGGAAACTGTTCGGTTCTATGATCTCGCCCTTACGTCTCGCCCGGGTGACGACGGCGAAGATCTGATCTCTATTTATCCCTCGCTCGATCCTGTTCTGAGCATCGCCCACTATATCGTATTCTTTTCCCCGCACTTTGTGGATCCGGTGCAGGACATAGTCTCCGTTGTTCCGCCGGTACAGCACAATGTCTCCGCGTTTCAGCGGCCGGTCGGGTTTTCGGAGAAACACCTGGTCTCTTCCGTCCCCCAGGAACGGCGTCATGCTGCTGCCGGCAACCGGGAGGCCGACTTCTTCTCCCTTCTGCACAAGCTCAAGCAGAGAAGAGATATAAACTCCGGTATCCACTGTCTTCTTCGGTGAGGAATCCAGAAGCCCCAACTGCTGAACAAGCGCCGACCGTTCTTTTCCTATCCGCAGCGCCTTTGAAGCAGAGTCGCTTTTGGAATTCTGGCCCTTAGCATAACGCACAAATCTCTGCATCCACGCCACCGGAAGAAGATATGGATACTTATATAAATAAGTATAGCGGCTTGAAAGAGAATTGGCTGACGGGAAGAGTGTTCGTATCAGTGAACCCTTTATGGAAGATTCGCCTTTTTTCGCGCTCTCCATAACACCCACGGTGATCGTGCTGCTGTGCTTGCGGCTGAGTGTGGAAGCGCCGAACACGCCGCTGTCCAATATATCCTGCAGAAGGGCTTCACTGTCCGCCAGATCAGCAAACGGAAGACCGGGTTTGTTACACCGGATACCGAGGTATTGCTCCGCGATACCGAAAACACTTGCCGCAAAGGAAAGAGCGTTTATTTCTTTACACTGTGCACAGAAACGCACCCAGTCGATCTTCAACTCATACGCCTGCGCAAACAGGCCGATGTCGCAGATCTGACGGATCCCGAATCCGCCGTGGAGGAAATGTTTCAGCGCATGGGTGATGAGATAAAACAGGTGGTCCGTGGCTCCCGGAACTCTGACAGCCACACCATTGATATCAATGGTTTCAGATTGGGAATAAATATCCCGGAAAAAACGGTTGTATTCTCCGTATGCTTCAGAGCCCGGCGGGAACAAATACCTGTGAACTTCTATATACAGAACTCTGTCCGGTGACAGGTATCCAGTCTCGGCATCATTCAGCGGGTCTGATGTCGGCATCTGCAGCTGCATCCCGAAATCAAGCAGTGCACGGTGGTATTTCTCTGCTTCCTCCGGCTCGATCAGTAGATCTTCATCAGCAGAGAAGCGGAAATCCGGCTGCGGGTAAAGACTTCTGCACACGATACCTTTGACAACAATCGGGGAAAGATCTCTTTCTTTAAGGTAAGCGTATAAAGACAGGAACTGCTCGGTCTTTACCGTCTGCGTCATCACAAGCCGGCGGGATCTTGCTTTATACTTGGCAAGAAGCTCTTCCGGGACTTCATTTGGCGCATATCGCCAGGCTGCGTCCACGATCACTGGAAGCACATGATGCTGCTCTGCCAGGTGAAACACCGCGTCCCAATCGTCTGTGGCGGGGATAGAAGCGGAAGAAACATCTTTGCTGATGGCTGCACGAAGCAGTGACAGGAAAACCTGTTCAGAAGAGGTATTCATTCATGCAAAAGCAGTTATGCCCGAAGATTAGAAACATAAACAGTTCCTGCATCCGGGACAGAAGATAAATAAATCTTCATTCTGCCTCTTTCCTCTCTTTTCAACCTGCGAATAATATTATATAATGACTGTATATTAAGTGGCTATTCATATCCGATTTTTCGCAAAATCATTTAATCTGCGAAAGCATGATAAATAAAATAAATCAAAGGATAAAATAAAACATGATCGAAAAAATCATGGGCAAAAAGAGCTTGTTATTTATAAAATATGATGTATAAAAGTCTAATAAATATACTGCCTGATTCAGAGTTTTTTTGTCTTTTTTCTGTCCTCCGTCCGGAGACTATCCGTCATCAGTGCAGAAAGCCGGTTCATATTTTCTCGCTTGAATTCTAGTGAGGGATGCACATACCGGTCCATCGTGATCTTTACGCTGGCATGCCCCAGGATCTCACTCAGGCTCTTGATATCGAAGCCAAGCTCGATACACCGCGTGGCAAACGTGTGGCGGCAGGTGTGAAATGTTGCCCCTTCGATCCTGCAGGCTTTCATGGCAGCGTCAAAATGATTCTCCAGCGACCTTGGCTCCACAAATCTCACGGTATCTCCTGTTAAAAAGAAGCATTCGCCATCCTTTTCTATATTTTTCAGCAGTGAGATCAGCATATTCTGCAGAGGGATAGTCCGTGCGCTGGTGTTGCTTTTCGGAGTAGTCAGGATCACTTTTGTTTTGCAGGAGGGATCGTTATTGGTGGGGATCCGCTGCATCGTATGCCTCACGTAGATGCATTTTTCGTCCAAGTTGATATCAGCCCACTGCAGAGCACACACTTCGCCGATCCTCAGTCCCGTATACAGGGAAAGAAAAATACCAAGATTGCACAGCGTCTGGCGCTCCAGGATATACCGATTTAAGATATCCTGCTCCCGTCTGGAGAACACCCTCAGTGGTTTCGATGTCTGTTTCACACGGACAGACCTGAGATCTGTACAGGGTATCTCATGAGTATAACTTGCGTAAGAAAGAATGCTGCGAAGCACTGAGAGGATGCTGTTTACAGTTCCCGGAGACAGCGGACTGCCGCCGGATCTGCCGCGATAAATGAGCTTTTTGCTGAATTGCTCCACCTCTTTCCACGTGATACTGCTGACCACTCTATTGCCAAAAACAGGCACAAGAAATGAATCGACCAGACCTTCGTACCTTGTTATCGTGCTCGGCTTCAATTCCGGCCGTTTTGCATTCAGCCATTCTTCTGCCATTACAGAGAATAAGGGCGGCGGTTTCACAAAATGTTGTTGCTGTTCGCTGTCATTTTGCATTATCTTGTATACCTCCTTATTATTTCCTATAAAACCGTAAAAAAAGATTACAGAATCTTCAAAGATGTTCTTGCTTTTTTTTTCGCTTTCCGTTATAATGTCCATGAATATGGGATTGCTGTGCCTAATTGTGAAAAATCTGCCTGTTTTTCTTTCGCTGAATAAATGATTCTACGATTCTTTATATAGTTTTTTTATTCTACAAACTATAACTGTATTATAACCAAGTCATAGTGAGAAGAAAAGAAGCAGAATTAATTCATTTAATTTCTTTCCTTTACTCTGGGACTCACAATGTGCATTGCATCCGGGTTTAGCAAATTGAGTGAATGAAGAATTCCCCTGAACAGGTTTTCCTGTCACTGCTTCGTGCAGCCATCAGCAAAGATGTTTCTTCCGCTTCTATCCCCGCCACAGACGATTGGGACGCGGTGTTTCACCTGGCAGAGCAGCATCATGTGCTTCCAGTGATC
>JAEEGL010902004.1_pt1 | contig 17991 bp, 14 predicted proteins | sample 9134231 | NCBI WGS metagenome assembly JAEEGL01 (sample SAMN16246548, study PRJNA631951) | gut metagenome | biome: gut microbiome; feature: rumen; material: fiber-attached | host: Bos | place: Iran: Karaj | collected 2018-10 | reverse complement strand
GTGTAGAATACTACTATTCCTCCAAGAATCAGAGCCATACCAAGGAGTTTTGACTTTGTGATTTTCTCCTTGAAGAATATCCTGGACATAATCATTACGAGAATGTAGGCCATGGGCTCCATGACAACAACACCCATATAACCAAGTCCGCCATAGCAGAATATCGCAATCACCATGGACACCACAAGCAGTCCGTAGCCACCAACAACAAGAATATTCAGATATTCCCTGATAAATGAGGGATATTTCTTCAGTGCACTCTTTTTCAAAAGCATCTGAGAAGTTGAGGCAAGCAGCTCAGACATGATCATAAACAAAAAGTACTTACTCATCGCTGTCACCTCCCTGTTCCTTCAGGGTGCCATCAGCGGCTTTTTCTTCTGAACCATGTCCTCCCATATTCATCACGATAACGCCGCCCATAACCAGCAGAACTCCAACAACCTTGCCCGGTGTGATGACCTGGCTGAAGATCAGGAAGTTCCACAGCATAGACCAAAGCAGCGTCACTGACTTGTTGCAGTAAGCAATGGATAGTTCAAATCTCTTTATAACCTGCTGCCATAAAACCGCATAAATAGCCAGAATAATAAATTCCAGCCCAAAGAATATAATATAGTTTCTTGATAAAAATGGATTCTGTCCTGCCAGATTTCCAGCCACAGTGGAAAGTGAATACACAATTACTGAAATCTCAAGGAGCAGAATATCTCCAAACTTAAGTTTCTTTTTCATAATCTGATCATTCCTCTGCATTCAGGCCGTTAGGATAAATAGCCTCAATAAAATGCTGCGCCATATGCTCGTTACAAGCCGCATTTACGTGGATGTTATCCAGCATCCAGCCTGAACTGTTGTCCTCGTGGATAGTTCCGTAATAGTTGTCCACAAAAGACACTCCGGTAGCACCACAGGTATCTATCATAAACTGAAGGTAAGTAGTAAGTCTTCCGTTTCCGAAGTCAAATCTGTCTCCACTTACCAGGGCCCCGGTTGCATCATAGGCATAACACATAGGGAAAGACATGCATACGATCCTGATGTATGGATATTTCTCCTGAATCGCCTTGATCCCAGCATTCAAAGCTCCGCTGTAGGTAATTGGATCAGAATCATTATCAGGATTCATGCCAATTCGAAGGTTGATGTAATCCTGGGCATCATAAAAGATAACCAGTGTATCTACAGTGCTCATATCAACACTTTGCAAAAGGGCACTGTTCTCATCAAATCTTGAATCCCCAAAGCTTGTTGAAGCCTGAATCATTCTGGAGAAATCCTGATTCACAATACTGTTTGCCACATTGTAGAAGCTGAAGGCATCCATAGCATACTCAGGATCATAGGAAGCATTCTTTAAAGCAACGGTTGAGCCTGGGAATCCTGCATTGATACAAGTTGCTCCAAGTTTCTTTTCCACCTGTTGCACAAAACCATTCTCGTCACTGTAATAGGTCAGCACATCATTTCCAAGGAAAAGAATCGTCTCCTTCCCATCATCCACTCCAAGGGCCTTCTTGTCCGGAGGCATAAGGAAAATCTGGTCAAGGACTTCTACCTCGAAGTCGCCTTCAACCACACCCTCAGTCTCGGCAGTTCCCATGTTCCAGCGAACCAGCTTAAAGATCGAGAAAGCCAAAACAGCTACGATCACTCCGGCCACAGCAAAATACACCCATCTGGGAATATCCTGAAATCCGCGACCCTCGTCCATTCCTTCGTTCCTAGCATTATTTCTGCTCATAATTCAAATCCCTTTTCATAGTTTTATTCAACAGGCTTAGTATAATCATGATCAGTGACATATACAACAAAAACATCAAAAGCCTTTGTTTCCAGTATCTGAGGATGTTCTCTTTCTACAAAGGCCTGGAAGTCTTCCGTTCTGGCCTGTGAAACCACGTAACACACCTTTTCACTGGCGTCCCTGTAAGGCGGATACCAGGTCTTATCAGTATCCCAGCACAAAGGCTCCAATTTGTTCATATTAATAAGCGGTCTTACCTTAACCTTGTCATCACTCATTACCGTCATTACGCTAGAATGGTCGAATGTTGAATAGCCATAGGTGTAGCCATTTTCCATCATCCAATCAGTAACTTGTACATACTCTGATCTAAAAGAACTATCTCCAACTATCAGCGCCTCATAAAAGAAAAATGCAGAATTCACACCATATGCAAGTACTAAAAGTGCCAGCAGATAGCTCATTTCAGGCTTGAACAGATGCATCAAAAGAGATGTTCCTACTCCCACTACAAATACCTGCATCAAAAGATATCTTGGTGCCACTTCAATAGTGGAAAAGGTCATGGCAAGAACTGTCACAATAACACCAAATAGGATTGGCAGTGCGCTCCAAAGCTCAGGTTTTTCTTTAAGGTTTGAAGCCATTAGCAAATATCCAGCAATAGCCAGCACAATAAACAGAATAATTAAAAGAGGCCAGCGCCCGTAGCCCAGCACCTCCTTAAACATGGGCCAAACCACCTCCACGAACTTTTCAGGGGCATGGCGGATATTACGGGAAGTTTCTCCCATGTGGCCTCCAAAAATCTTTGTGCATACAAGAGAAATTGCGCTTACAAGGATAACCCAGATGGTCACCACATTGGAATCAGCCTTTTTCTTTTTCAGGAAAAGAACTATTCGCCTGAGAATCTCCGTTCCAAGAAGTGGCATGTAGAAGAACATGTTAGCATGCATACCCTGAACGCCATTAAGGACCGCCATAGGAATGGTAATCACAAAAACGAATAGCGGAACCATCCTCATCTTAAGTGCCATGGCGTAAAATCCCAGAAGCAAAAACATACAGATAAAATGTCCCACATAGTACGATGCGTACAAATACAACATTCGCTGTGTGTCATCTGAGGGAGAAGACATCACCAGCATCAAAAGAACTGCCACCAGACTTTCTAAGGTACTAAATCCAATCTGTCTGCAAAAGAAAAGCATTGTTGCCACTAGCACAAAAATCATAATGGAACAGGCAAGCCCCATGGCTATATTCAGATCAAAGCCAGTTAAAGGGTAGATAAAAGAAGCAAGAAGTGGCGCACCAAGAATTCTGTTAGCTGTAGAAGCAAACCAGGTATCCGGTTGTATGTGGCCATTTTGATATAGCACCTGTGCCAGCATAGTTTCTGCAGCTATATCCGCATCCATATTAGCCGTATAATGAAAAATATTTGCATAGGAATATATTATTATCACTGCAAGAGTCACCAGGGCAAGCACTGCCGTTAGTAGCACCTGAATCGCCTTTTTCATAAATACACTTCCTCCAATATCAATCTTCCTGGAAATTTACATTGGACACAGAATTAAGTCCATAAGTCCATGCTACTGCCTGGTTTATCATATTATCTGGCTCCACCAGGAAGAAGCAGTAAAAATTCCGCATTTCATCAGGATCTGTGGGTACATCAACCTCAATGTCTTCTCCTTGATGATTCTTAAAATCATCTAGCATACTCCTTGTCTGAGCATAATATTCCTGATACTGCCTGTCATAAAGCTGCTTGTTTATCTTGGCAACGGTGTATTCCCATGGCTGGTACTGCGTGGTCACTGCAAACATGACAAAGCAGGCAGTAAAAACTACTGCCAAAACCTTTTTTGCAACAGTTCTTTCCAGAACCATTTCTCCGATCAGAGCTCCGATACTAACTGCCAGATTCCCCATAACCATATCAATTACAAATATAGTTATAAACACGCATCTGTTAGGCATCCATGGATTGTTATATCCATAGACTACCGGGAAAATAGTGATAAATGGCAATAAAAGTGCCAGAACGCTCACAAGGAAGTATACGTTTTTCTTTACTCTTGTCTTGTCTGCAATCAGGAAGCCGCAGGCCAGTAAAACAAGAAGCACCAGCACAAAGTTCTTTGAAACAAAGAGCCATTCCATGTTAGCCCCTGCAACTTCAAGAGTATCAGCGATCGCACTGGATAGGGAAGCTGTGGTGCTGGATTCTATCCCCTGCCTGATCCGGTAGCCGGGAGAAAGGAAATTCAAAAGGGTTCCAAGAAAAGAAACTACGGCCACAATTAAAAGTGCCTTGTCCAGCTTGTGATCTGTGAGAAGCTCATACAGTATCACCAATAGCAGCACGTAGCACAGACTTCCGCCAATTGGAAGAACTCCACCTGCTGCAAGAAATGCCAGTATGGATGCAGTTATTGTGTAGGATGCGTTTCTTTTCCCATTAAGGGACATGGCGATGACCAGATTCACTAAAGCCAGGGGCATGCTGTAATTGGTTGCCCCGGTATACCAGTAGAAGGTCTCCACAAAGGCATCGTACTGGGTCATCACAAAGACTCCGGCAAACAACATAAGAAGCAACACGCTCTTATCAATCTCAGTTGCAGCAGCCCGATATATTCCCTCTATCAAAAGAATCATGGATCCAAAGAACAGGATCGCATTAAATATCATTATGATTCGAAGCCCAAGAAAGCCGCTTCCGCTCACCGGGTTAAAGAGTGCCAGAAAGAACAAAGAATAAGCCCCCTGGTGGTTCATGTACATGTAGTAATTGTAGTCCCAGGCCGCCTTTATCTGTTCGAAGAAGCCTGCCCCCAAAACACCTGTGGTATGGGCATGCCAAAAATCATCAGATACAAACACGGTGTAGGCAGAAACCCTCACCACTGTACCTATCATCAAAACGAGCCCAAGGAAAGCTAAGACTCCCAATATTTTCTTTATTATCTCAAAAGCTTTTGTATTCATTATTTATCCTTGTGAAGCAACTTATCGAAATCGCAGGTCTCAACTATCGCCTGCATTTTTGATAGCTCATTTGCCATCTGATCTACGCTCTTGATCTCATGGGTGCCATCTGCAAAACACTCCACCATGTAGCGGTTGATCTCCGGCTTATAGTGGGAGTAATCCGCGTAGTTGTTCAGGTCCGTCACCTCATCCATGGTCTGGAAGTAGAAAAGATGCACATTGTCATACTGAAGGAGCCTGTAGGTCACATAGCCATACTGGGCCAGGGCCGCCTCATAGAAATTCTCCTGCTTTAAGTTATGCCAGTACAGAATGCTGTAGGGCGGGTAAAAGAAATAAAACTGCGTTTCAGGATGCTGCTCCACGAAGGGCAGAATATTCTTTTCCAGATTCTCCTGGGTGGAATTTATCACTTCTTTTGTATCTATGATCTGATCTGACTTTGGTGGTTCCTCGTAGGTTCCAACCACGTATTCTTCGTTGTAATAATCCGGCGTCCACCAGCTAAAGTAGATCTTTGAAAGATCAGATCCCTTCCCCTGGATTACAGGTTTTAATATATATTGGAACAGTACGTCCTTGTTAAGCACATAGTTCACGTCATTTAAAAGATTCTGATCGTAAAGGTACTCCGGCAGAGGATACTTAGTCTCACCAGGGTCCGCCGTCATGGTCGGAATATCCATAGCAAAAAACACCGCTCCCATGGGTCTTTTCTTCCTGGCCAGGTTGTTCTCGTCAAAGACTATGGAAAGGATGATGTAGTCGTCCTTTGGGTAAGCCCCGCTATAACTGAGCTTTACAGTATCATAGCCAAGGAGCTCTTTGAAATCGTCTGTGTCGAAATTTACCGTCATGGAAGACCCGATGATACATCCATTATAATCCATATTTGCTGCCATTCCCGGATTCTGGCTTAGCTGATTTTCCACAAGGTACGGAAAATCTTTCAGTGGCTCATGGTAGTGGAAAAAGGGATCCACGTAGATGATAAGGGCTGCAATAGCTGCCAGTGGGATCAGGACCAGTGCAAGCAGCAGGCAAAAAAGCTTTGCATAACGTATTCTGTCTTGTCCGCCAGTTCTCGCATTGCCAACGCAGTTTGGGTTATTGCCTTGTATATTTTGTTGTACTGAATTAGTAGTTTCGTTATTCATCAATATAATATTCCGCTTATTTTATCTTTACGCCAAACCAGCCACTTATCCTCAGAAGTTCATATACAGGAAAGTGCTGACACATGCAAAACTGATTATACTCCAAACAAGCAAAAGAGCTATCAGTAAAGTGGTCTTTACTCCAATTTTACACTTCTTACTGATAGTGATAGCTGTCGGTGCAAAAAAGATCATGACTGCTGCCACAATAAGGAAGAGCCACAGACACACATCCCAGGCAAAGCTAAGCTTCATAATAGGAGTGACCTTTATAAAGTACCAAAGTTCATCCAGCTGGAAGCAAGAGGAAAGATGCGTGTTAATACGTCTATGTCCTCCGGTAAAGAAGCGTTTTATAAGCGTAATCGCATCCCCTGGAGTGTTGGATCTAAAGAATACCCACGCAAGGGTTACGTATATGAAAGTGAGTCCAACCTTTCCAACGTGGATCAGCTTACCCATAACACTGACCTTACCAGCACTATTTCCATCAGCATCATCCTCCAATATATTCTTGGCTGAATTTCTGCTTGATTGCTCAAGTGCATTCTTATTTTCTTTCCCAAATTCTTTCATCGCCCTGGTCACCACATATAACAAGCCGTGCATGGCTCCCCAGATAATGAAGGTCCATCCGCTTCCGTGCCAAAGACCACTAAGAAGGAAAACTATCATAAAGTTAGAGTACATTCTTGCTGCACCTTTACGGTTTCCCCCAAGAGGAATATATACATACTTAGTGAAGAACTTCGTGAGAGTGATATGCCACCTCTTCCAGAAATCCACTATATTTACAGCCTTGTAAGGTGAATCAAAGTTAAGTGGCAGTTCAAAGCCTATGATCATGCAGATAGCTGCTGCCATATCGCAGTAACCACTAAAGTCGAAATACAGCTGGAATGAATAGAACACTGCCACCAGAATAGCCTCAAGACTTCCTAGTCCCTGGATATTCCCAAAACCATAATCCACAGCCTTTCCAAAGGTATCCGCCATTATGACCTTCTTAAAGAGGCCCATAGAAAACAAGAGCAGACCTCGAAGAACAATTTCAAAGTCCACACAGCCTCGCCGTTTCTGCGTCTCAGTTCTAACATCTGCTGGTCTGCCGGCATTTGTAGCCATATCAGCCACCTTCTCAATACCTACAGCCTTCTCCAGCTCTCTGCAGAAATCCCCATAGCCCATCAGTGGTCCCTGGAGAATCTTAGGGAAGAAAAGAATATAACACAGGTAATCAAGCAGATTAAATTCCTCAATCTCGCCACGATAAAGATCTACAAGATAAGAAATCTGGTTAAAAGTATAAAAGCTTATTGCTATAGGGAAGAAAACGCCTCCAAATTTGAAGAAGAGAAGTACAGCCACATTCGCCACCAGCGCCAGAATCAATATTGCCGCGGAAATGCCTGAATGCTGTTTGCTATCCGACTTTTCTTTTTCGCCTGAAGCATCTGAACTTCCACGCTCGACCTGATACTTCCTTGCCATAGCATTTGCTAGCACTGCGTTGACAACTATGCTCGCTGCAAGCACCGCACAATTCCGAGCACCAAAAGGACCGTAGAAAAGCACGGACATCAGCACAATCCACCACTTCGCTCCATGGGCAGACTTATCCCGTAGCATGAAAAAACCTACCAGGAACACTGGCAGCAATAATATAAAGAATTCATAAGAATTGAAAACCATTTTTCTTTATCCTTAGCCGTTTGTAATGGTGGGATCTTTGTAGATCCTATATCCGTCCACTGTGTCCACAAGCACCAGTCCCAGAGAGATCAGGTTCTTGTCGATCTTGCGGTTCTCGGATAAAACGATGTAGCTGCAGCCGGTGAGACGTGTAGCCTCAAGAAGGGCCTCAGCGTCAATGATCTCGGGCTTTTCCATCACTTCGTAGACCACGTTATAGTAGTCCCACTGAGTCACCACCATCTCACGGCCGTAAGGCATGATGATATCCGTGTCGTATTGGCGAACAAAGTGAACCAGCTCTGAAGGAAAGGCTGCTCTTACTCTGGGCTCACCATCAGCAGGCGCGATCACATCGCAGATGTCTATCACATTCTGAGGGATGTGGTAAGGATTCTCAGCCACAGACATATACTGATTGAGGTAGACCAATGAACCTGAAAGCACCACGATTATAAGGGCTGCCACAAGGGCTAAACGCTGATAAAGCTCTTTTGCAAAGGAGAAAATGAGCTTACACAGGGCATAACCAATCACCGCATACATGGGAACCAGCCACATAAGTCTGTAATAGGTATCGCTTCCCTCGTCAAAGGCCGCCACATACAGTATCTTAGTTATGGGCAAAAGAAATCCTGCCATGATCACAAGGGGCAGAATTCCCAACACTATTCTCTTTTTCAGGTCCTTCTCAGCAATGGCGATGTAAAGTGCCGAAGCTATCAGAAGGATTGCCAGGATGGGATTTCCAAAAAACAGCTTGAAGGAAACCCAGCACTCCATGAAAATTCCGTACATATTCTACTCCACTTCGCTGCTATCAGCCGCCAAATAAAGAAAAGTAAATTCCAAGGTAAATAAGGTTCGGTATCACACAAAGGAATGCTCCAAGGATCACCGTAATACGCTTTGAGTAAAAAAGCAGAACCAGCGTCAAAAGAGCTATAAGTGCGCTTCCGAATATAACACCCAATGAACTGCATACTCCGGAGAGCATGTTCACAAGAGCAAGCATGATCCAGGGCGCAACCAGAACTCTCCTGTTGGCAAGCTTTCTGTATCTTGCGACCACAGCTGATACTCCGGAACCAGAAGCACCAACGCCTGTCGTGGAGCTTCCATCCAGTCTCTCAAGCATGGTGGACATGTCTTTTACTTCCCTGTCATCTGTGTGAACGTCTTTACTTCCCCTCTTCACATCCTCCATCATCCATAGGAACAGCCAGAAGATCATGGGAAATACAAGATTTGCAACCAGTGCTTTTCCTTGCCAGGTGCGCATGAGAAAGAAGGTTGCCGGTGTGTATATGGACACATTTCCGAACATAAGCAGCATGGAAACAATTATCATAAATACCGGAATGACCTGCTGCCTCTCCCGGAATAGAATTCTTCCGATCTCAACGTAGATCAGATAAACCAAAGGGATCACAAATAAAGGAATTATCGAATGAGAAAGAATTGTCGCGTGAATACCGCTCCGTGTAGCCACAAAACCGATCCACATGGTGATCACAGCTAAAGCATGCCTGATATCCAGATAAGTGGAGGTTCCAATGTAGGGCAGGATAGTATTCATCACATCAGCCTGTTGTGCCAGCAATGACTCCACCACATAGTAGGCGTCGTCTCCATCAAAGCTTGCCATCACTACAGCCATTACCATCTGAAAGGTCATGATGGCAAAAAAGATACACCAGTATACGATGCTCTCTTTTGGGTAATCAAGCTTAAACATTTTAAGGTCTGTTCTGGGACTCATAAGATCGTGAATGTCAGCATGAGCCTCCCCCGGAAACAGTACAAGATAGTCCCTGCCAGTTCTGCACTTTACCAATACCCAGACACTTCTTGCAATTCCGAAAGCTGCCAGAATCAACGCAGCCACGGTGAAGTAGCTTCTACAATAACTGAAGGCGCTGTAGACAATTCTGGTCATACAGAAAATGGCAATGACTTCAAACACTGCCATGTACACCAAAAAGCCCAGAATGAATGTGATGCCCACAGTCCTTCTGGCCCTTGGTAATATGAAATTAAAGGCAAGACCAATGCACATGGGCACCAAAAACACCCACAGCAAAACGCCTAAGATTGCCACAACCACATTCATCTGCCTAACGCCTCACAATACTTTTTTATCCAAATCACCCCTGCATCATCAGGTTAAGATGCTCCTGAAGAATGCTGATACCTGTAGTATTCTCGCCGCCACGAGGGATTATGATATCAGCGTACTTTTTGCTGGGCTCAACAAATTGCTCATGCATGGGTTTAACTGTCTCACGGTACTGAGTCAGTATAGACTCGATGCTTCTTGCTCTCTCTATCATGTCACGACGGATCCTTCGCATAAGTCTCTCATCGGCATCAGTATCAACGAAGACCTTGATATCCATAAGGTCACGAAGGGCCTTGCTCTCAAGGATAAGGATTCCCTCAAGAATGATTACCTTCTTGGGAACCACATGAACAGTGGCATCTGACCTGTTATGAATTGTGTAGTCATAAACAGGCATATCTATTTCAATATTGTCTCTAAGTTTCTTGACATCCTCGATCATAAGATCAGTGTCAAAGGATTCGGGATGGTCATAGTTAAGCCTTGATCTGTCCTCATAGGAAAGATCGTCATGGCGCTTATAATAGGAATCATGGTTGATGACTGCTATGTTATCTCCAAACTTTTCCTTTATCTTTCTTACAATGGTAGTCTTTCCTGAAGCTGTTCCTCCGGCTATTCCTACGATACATACATTTCCGTACATTTTTACCTCCTACAACAAACTCGGAGTCGCAGTGCAACTCCGAGCATAAATATATTACTTAGTCAACCTCAACCTCGTCCTCTTCGACCTTGCTCTCATCGGACTCGTGATACTCTTTCTCTGTGTTAACATTCCAGATATTGCTGCGATCAGTCTCGCCACTTAAGATGTTGCGAACTGTCTCAAAGGATGTGCACATGGAGTGATCAATATTGTTATATCTGTGCTGGCCGTTACGTCCAACGCAGTAAAGATTGTCGATAGTATTGAGGTAATCAACCAGCTTGTCCATCTCATCATAGGTATCAAAGTAAGCAGGATAAGCCTTCTTAACTCTCTCCATATGATAGTCGATGACTTCGTCTGCACTGCTGATGAGATTAAGAGTAACCATCTCAGCAATGGCCATCTTGGCGAACTCATCCTCAGTCATGTTCCACATGTTGTCGCCTTCAAAGCAGAAATACTCAAGACCAACCCATACGGTATGCTCAAGGTCTTTTACCAGATATTGTGACCAGTTGTTGTAGATCTGGAAACGTACCATCTTAACGGTTCTGTCCTGAACGTAAACCCAGTTATCAGGCACGATGTTGCCAATAGTCTTGATGTTTGTCTTATTCTCAAGGTTGAGCTTTGGAACAAGAACTCCAAGAGTCATATAGTCACGATAAGGAAGCCCTGCAGCGATCCTGGCAGGATCAGAAGGAACATCATTCATTCCTGCAACCAGATCCTTAACAGGCATTGAGCTGATAACAACGTCGCCGTCGATGTCCATCTCCTGGCCGTTCTGAAGGTAAGTTACACCCTTTACGTGATTGCCATCTTTGCGGATCTTAACAACCTTAGCATTCATAATGATCGTTCCGCCAAGGCTCTTTATCTCCTCAGCAGTAACATCCCACAGCTGTCCGGGACCAAGCTTGGGATAGGAGAACTCCTCGATAAGTGAGGTCTCAACCTTTCCGCCAGTCTTACCTTTCTTTTTATTAAAGGCATTCTTAAGTACTGCCAGAATAGACACGCCCTTTACACGCTGTGCACCCCAGCTGGGATCGATCTCTGATGGATGTCTTCCCCAGAGATTCTCTGTGTAATACTCAAAGAACATTGAGTAGAGCTTCTTGCCGAAACGGTTAACGTAGAAATCCTCAAGGGAATTCTCTTTTCTCTTAAAGATCATGGCGTGGAGATAGGAAAATCCACAGGCGATTGTCTTGGCAAGGCCCATGTTCTTAAAGGTCTCAACCTTAAGTGAAATCGGGTAATCATAAAACTTACGATCAAAGAAAATTCTTGAAACCCTGTTACGACGAAGCATTACCCTGTCAACCTTCTCAGGATCCGGGCCTCCCTCCTTCATCTTCATAGGGCGTTTTAATACGATATCGTCATAGGTAGGTGCACCCTGCTGTGGAAGCATCTTCTCCCACCACTCGTTAACCTCAGGCACCTTGGAAAAGAACCTGTGGCCACCCATGTCCATTCGGTTCCCCTTATATTCTACGGTCCTTGAAATACCTCCGAACTTATCGGACTCCTCAAAAACAATTACCTGATAGTCCTTAGACTTTGACAAAAGCTCATAAGCCGCTGTAAGTCCGGCAGGACCTGCCCCTATAATAAGCGCTTTTTTCATAAAACGATTCCTTCCTTCATATGTTTAAAAACACCATTTGTAGTATAACTTTGCTACATATCAGAAGTCAAATTCTCTTATACATTCCTGCCAGTCTTTTGAGAAAAATGTCACTGACAGTTCGTTGCTATAAAGATTCTCCAGGCTGTCAACCTGCACTTCTACGCCATTTATGTACATTCCGTAGCTGTCATCCCCCTGATAAAAAGCGTAGTCTCCAAGTTCGGTTGACATTGTACTTCCTGACTCATAGGGGTTCTCAACAAGATATCCGGTCTTGTGGAAGCTATCCAGTAAAAATACAAGCTGCTCACTGCCCGCGAGAGCTGCCTCTTTAGTGCCAAAGCTGCCATAGTTTATATCGAACTGGCAAAGAAGTCTTTCCTTATCAATGAAATCAGCATCCTTGTTGTTAATCTGAAGAAGTACGTTGCCCCCTACGTTATCAAGAAGGCTTAGAACCACCTGAGGATCATCGGCAAAACTCATGTCAAACCTGATCTTGTAGCCCTCATCCATATTCATGACTGTTGCTCTGTCATTGTAAAGACAGCTTACAACTATAGGATCTCCGCCAGTATAGGCTGTATTGAAGCACTTATGGCCATCAAGGAATACAGTATATTCTTCATCGAATTCGTAGTTCTCTCTGTCACTAAATGATAGTTCCAGGTCACCAAAGGCAGTCTCGCAAACAGCTCCCTCACCTCCGGGATCAGAGATATACTCAGCCTTATCTCCGCCATAGTTCAGCACTACGAATCTTGTATCATCTTGAATCTTCGCGGTATCAACTCCAAGATACTCAAGAAACTCACTGTAATGGTCTCTGCCAAGTACCCAGTTATCTGCAATCTCAATGACTATTACAGACTCCTCAAGGTGCTTGTTCCCAAGGCTCTGGTTAATAAATGGATTATCTGACCTATAAGTCTTTAGCTTATCCATGAAAAGATCCATCTCAGATAGTCTTTCTTTTACAAAGGCTCTAAAGGTCGAAAGAGAATTCTCTCCGTTATCATCAGAATAGGGCCACCTGTTTATTTCACGAAGGTATGCTCCGGAGCCAAAAATCTGCTGTTCATATTCATCTATGAGCCCAAGAACCTTCTCATCTGACCAGCCATCTGCTCTCAGCTCATCGTACTTTACGAACAGTCTCTGCCAGGTCTCCTCATCATTGTTGTAAAGGAGCTGCCAAAGGGCATCATCAGTAAAGAACAGATTAAGGTCCGATGGCATATCATAATAAGCTGTCTGATTCTCTTTGTCGGGAGTCCACTCATCTCCCCAGGATCTGTCAAGGTCCCAGGGAACATAGATTCCCTTTCTGCCATCATCCTGATCCAGCAAGAGAACATAGTAGTTCTTAAGAATGTTGTCCGAGCCCTGAATCAACGTTACGAATAGGTTGAAGTCTATGATGTTATCAATATCAACTATACTCTTCAGATACTGATTATCCTTCGCCTGTTCTTCCAGTTTAAAATAATAGTCAAATATAGGCTTTACGCTGTAATCGGATCTAAATCCCGAAAGAAGATAATCTCTTTTTATATAGATATCCTCTTCCTCATTGAGGATATTAACCTCCATGGTCTTGGCATCAGGCTTATAGCCAAAGATATAAAGTCCCCAATACTGGCCATTCACAAACAGTTCCACAAACTTAAACTCTATACCGGTCTGTATGCCATAAGCATTATCCTCTCCACAGCTGTAGGTCCACAGGTTGTGGGTCAAAAGGTTTCGCACCCTATCCTGATCGTTGTAACAGGCTGTAAGGATCCAGTCGTCGTCCTTGCGCATTCCAAGAAGCGAAATGTCATTATTTCTTGCATGTCCTCCCACGGATTCCGTGCGTAAGGACAGCTTAAAGGACTTCTTTGGGAATATCCTTGTGGTGTTTCCACGAAGCCTTACAAAGCCTTCTGAGGAAATCTCCCTCTGACGAGAGGTCTTTTCATTATCAAAGACAGTGACGTTCATCCTGACATCCAGATCCCCAATCTCTTCTGAAGCCTCAATATTTATCATTGGCAAAGTGGTGCAAAAGAGCTTTCGTATGCAATAGCTCTTTTCATCATAAAGAAGGACGTCGATGGTATCACTTGCTGCAATTCTCTCTTTGGTAATACTGCCCTCCGGAAAGACCACATGCATTTTTCTGTCGTCCGATATCACCTGAACTCTTGGATTAAAAGAGGAGTTGCTTCCCTGGATCAGGGAATAGTAGAAAGCGCCGGCTTCTGAATCGTAGAAGAGTTTTTCTTCATCAAAATAAATGTCAGGTTCCATATCCTCAAGACATGTTCTGCCTGACATTATCTGCTCAGCGCGGCTTTTGTCAACACACAGATCCGCAAAATGCCCCTCTCCTCTGATCTGGTATACTCCAAGGAAAGCAAGGAGAGCAAGGGCTATTAAGATAATTATTGATAATGATTTTTTTGTCATTTTTAGATTATGTCGTCGTTGTCGTAGGCCATAATAGAGAGCTTTTCTATTCCAAGGCTCTTTAATTTATTAGCTACTGCGTCGCATTCCTTTGAGGAAAGCTCAACCACGTAGTCGATTCCCTTTGAGCTGTAGTTACGGCTCTTTATCTTGTACTTGCAGTTTGCACCGTTAAGAGCAGCTGTGATCAATGACTCATCCTCTCCATCATAATGGAACACCAGAACATAGAAGGCTTTGCCAAGTCTGATGTGCTCAAAAGCGAAAAGAAGAATTGTCACGATGATAAATGTAATGAATGAGAGCTCATAAAGCTGGCATCCACAGGTAATTCCGATGTGGACTGACCACAAAAGATAGAGCATATCCACCGGGTTTTTGATTGCAGTTCTGAACCTGATGATTGCCAAAGCTCCAATTGTTCCCAGGGTGATAACTATGTTGGACTGAAGACTCAGAATAATAGTTGAAATAAAAAACGGAATGATAGCAATTGCGATGTTGAAGGATCTATTGTAAAACTCCCTGTTGGAAATCAGGCGATAAACCAGAAATTCCAAAAGAGATAGTACAAGCACACAGGCAAGTACTGAAATAATTGTTGATGTTCTAAGGGCTGGATTGCTATAGTTATTTGCAATCTGGCCAAAAATATTCTGTATCATTAAATCATCCTTTCTAGGTCATACAAGCATTTTCTTGACAGATAGTATTTGGAAAAAGATATCTGGATAAGTCTGTCATCTGACACCAGCCTCTTTACTGTACTTGGAAGCACACTGTCAAACTTGACCTCCAAAACATGCTGGTCCTTTGGAAGTATCGGGGTCTTTAAGTAGTCACCCTGTAAAAAGCTTTCCACGTCGCCGGAAGCAGATATGTTCCTGTCGGCAGTGATCCTTATGTTATGAATTGGACCCACAAAGGCCGTCCTGTCATACTCAACGATCACCTTTGGAGAAAGGCACATGGTCACTGCCTTCATGCAGAATTCCTTGAGCACCTGACTATCCGTGCTCCAGAAGACATCCATATAATCCCCATTACATATCTTTTCAAAATCTTCGGTGGAAATACTGCAGCTCTCTTTGTGGCATCTTCCGTGGAGCTTCTCTTTCTTTTCCAGCTTCAGCGTACCGGTGTCATCGCCATAATACCTTATCCGGTACTTGTATCTCTTTGTGATGCCAATCTCCGTATCCCTGGCAAAGGTTCCCTGAGGATCATCGAAGTAAAGCGACCTGATGACGTAGCTTCCGTTATCGCCATGATCATCAACCGGGAGAACTCCCTTAAGTCGCTCCATCACAGTGAAAAGCGTCTTCTCGTGACACTGATACTTCCACTCATTTCTGTATTTCTTCATGAATAACCACTCCTTGGTGGGGTATGTCCCTTTTCTTACAAGTATGTAGTATAACATAAAAAGAACCGTCACTCCACCAGTGAAGTGACGGTAAGATTTTAGCTTTAGTTCTCCCAGCTAAGGGCCTCATCAGAAGGCTGGGCAAGAGGGAACTCGCCCTTGATGTACTTCTCCCAGGACTCAGGGAAATATTCCTTCATCTGACCCTCATCGTATCTGTAGTACTCCTCAGGATCGAACTCTGCGATTTTGATGAAATCTGTCTCCAGATATGCGTAAGGTTCGTTATGTTCATTAAAGTTTACATAGTGTGCCAGAAGTCTTGAAAATATCTGACGCCCAGTCAGAGTCAAGTGAAGATTATCAAACAGATACTGACTAGCTGTATCAAGGTAAAGGTCACAATGTGTAGCAAACATTCCATCAAAGTATATCAGTCCCATTTCACTTGCCAAATACTGCACCTTGCTGGCATAATCACCGAGAGTTCCTATGCCATTGCTGACAATAAACGAATCTCCGATATAAGTATTGTCAGAAGAGTCTACATATATCCCATAGAATGGTGTCATCAGTATAATTTTAGCATTTGGGCATGCATTCTTCAGTGCATCAATTCCGGATTTAAGTGCGTTGTAGTAGGAATGATACTGGTCTGCATCATAAAGTGAATTATCAAGAGGCACTTCATTAAAGAAGTCGTTTGCGCCATACTCAATGATGAAATAGTCCACATTAGCAGTATCAATTGAGTTCATTGTATTTAAAATATTCTGATATCCTGAAAGTGTATCGTTCCTGTCAGACTTACCTAATAGACAGTTGACCATACCCACGAATGAAAGTGACTTCATATTCTCAGGATTGATCTCACTGGTGCTCTTTTCCAGGGAAGCTGTAGTACCGCCTATGGCAAGATTGTAGCAAATACTGTTTGGAACCCTTTGAGCCAGTAGAGAAGGGATATCTGTTCCGTCATCTCTTCCATGGGCAATCTGGCTGTCACCAAAGAATACGATCTCAACACACTGGTCTCTGTCTATGGACACTGCCTCGTTTGCATTATCAGAAGCTGTGTTCTCATTGCTGGCAGTTTCTTCCAATTCAGGTTCAAAAAGATCCTTCATGACCACTGTAGATTTATCAGCATTTGCTTCATCAGTAGTAGAGCTCTCTGCTGAGCTGTCAGTCAGGTATTCATCCGCCTGTTGAGCATCCTTTTTCTCCATGGAACATCCAGTCAGTGCGATGCTCATTGTAAGCATAAACGTTATTAAAAATCTAGTTTTATTTTTCATAATGTCAGTCTCCTCTTTTCAAATGCAATTTTATCACTCTTTTTGCATTTGAGAAGGGCTTTGGGCAAATCTTAAGAAGTTCTGCTGCTAATCTTAAGAAAGTCTTAAGAAATTGACGTTATTACACATCCAATTATCGATATATCATCATTTGCATTTAGGCGTAAAACAGCCCTCCGGTCAAAAACCGAAAGGGCTGAAACCTCAAATCATTTTTAGCTCTGCTCCTCTTTGGCATAATCTGTCTCTTTATGCCTCTGAAGCATATTAAGCTGCATCTCAAATTCGCGACGGTTATTGATTGCCAGTGTTGAAAGAATGAGTCCTGAGAATAGACTCTGTACAGCTGCCATCATTACGAAACAGCAAACAATAAGAGTCGGAAACCTTGGAACAAGGCCCGTAGCCCAGTACTCCCTGATGATAGGAACCAGGAAGATAATTGAAAGCAGGGCAAGCACAGCTGCCACCATACTAAAGAATCCAAAGGGCTTATAGCTTCTGTATAGTCTTGCAATAGTCTTAAGAACCTTGAAACCGTCATCAAAGGTGTTGAGCTTGGACTCAGAACCTGCCGGTCTGTCTCTATAATCGATAACCACGTTGTCGATCTGCATGTTGTTGTAAACAGCATGGATGGTCATCTCAGTCTCGATTTCAAATCCCTTTGACAATACAGGAAATGTCTTTACAAACTCGTAGCTGAAGGCTCTGAAGCCGGTCATAATATCCCTGATGTTACAGTCAAAGAGTTTATTGATGCTGCCACGTACCAGATTATTTCCAAAGTTGTGGAAAGGTCTTTTGTTCTCCTGATAGTAGGTAGACGAAAGCCTATCTCCAACAACCATGTCTGCG
>JAEEGL016476452.1_pt1 | contig 17992 bp, 16 predicted proteins | sample 9134231 | NCBI WGS metagenome assembly JAEEGL01 (sample SAMN16246548, study PRJNA631951) | gut metagenome | biome: gut microbiome; feature: rumen; material: fiber-attached | host: Bos | place: Iran: Karaj | collected 2018-10 | reverse complement strand
TCTCTAAGAGGCATTTTTGTTTGCTTAAGATTTTTGAAATCATTGAATTCATGTATTACAGTAATAGCTTTTTTATCAGAGTGTTCTGTAATCAACACATTAGATTCTCTGTCAAATATAAAATCACATATGATGTTTCTATTTATTGCATTGAGTGCAAATGACGGTGCCCCATTACGAAAATTTATTTCGATAAAATATACATTATTCTCATCACATTTAAACTCTATATCAAAAATCCCATAAAATTTTGTTTTATTAACAAATTCTTGAATTTTTGATTCATCTATACAAGGAAGTGTAGAATATATCTCTGCGTATGATGTACTTCCTCTTCCAATAGGATATTCACGTATCTTTTTTAAAACACCTGAAATTATGCATTCCCCATTTTTCCGTACATAGCCCATGTATTCAATCATATAGGATTTTTCAGAATCAATATATTCTTCAATCAAAGCTGATGAATAATGATTTTTTTTTAATTTTTTTATACATTTTACTAGTTCTTCTTTATCGTAGACAATCTGTATATCTGATTTATTCCCTTCAATACTCTTGATCGGTTTAATAATTGCAGGAAATAAAGTCCAAGGAATTGTATTTTCATTATCAAATTTGACAATATGATACTTTGGAACAGTCAATCCAACCTCTTCAGCAAGTTTTTTCATGTAAACTTTGTTTGAATATGCCATCATATTCCCATTACATGAAGGAATAATGTAATTAGGCGGGAATGAATCATAATGATTGTCTAGTGTAATAGCTGCTATATCAGTTGTTGGAATAATAACGATCTGTTGCTCCGTAGTATTGTTAGTAATTTTCATAATACCTTTAATAATATCATCAGGAGTATCATTTGTGATTATAAAATGAGAGACATACTTACTAACTGCTACAAAACTTCGTGTTTTTAAACCAGTTATTACCAATTTGCAAGTATATCCAGCTTGTCCTATACTTCTTACTACACCCAATGTATTATAGTGATCTCCACCTACAATTATTACTTCCATATTTTCCTTAGAATAATAATGACATCTCATCATGAGACAGAAATTTTTTTCCCCTTTGTTATATCATTATATTTATATTCATAAACTATTCTTATCATGTCATTAAAGAGTATAGTTCTTTTTCTTATATGCAGGTGCACCAACTAGCAAGCAATTGCCATCTGGAAATTTTCCATTTACAACAGCACCAGCACCTACAGTGGTATTATCTCCTATTACTGTACCTGGAAGCAGTACACAGTTCATACCAATCCAGCAATTTTTGCCGATAAGCACATCTTTACCATCTGTCATATTTTCCAAATTTTTTCTGTCATGATTTGCAGTAATAATGCCCATATTGTTGGCAATCCAAGTTCCTTTACCAATCATGATTTTTCCGCCATTTGCTTGAAAAAATTTTCCTCGACCACGGAATATTTCAAGGTCATCATAATCAAATTCAATGTTTTTTGAATTAATAATTGTGTTACCAAAAGATACTGGAAATTTTACTCCTTTATTTGCACCAAGAAATAGTCTTGACCATAAGTCCCACACAGCCCATTTCCATCCTCTTTTATTAATACCTAAATATTTTCCACTGAATTCTTTACTCTTTCTTACTTTAGAATCATATAATAGACAAACTACTATATTCCCTAAAATAAAATATAATAACATACTTATAATATACCCTATTCTTTTAATCAAAGTAATACATTTCATAAACTTATACTCTCTTTATTATATTCTTTTCCCCATTTTTAATACAAAATTCATAACATTTTGCTTAACTGTATGATAATATGGTTTATTTCTAAAAATAAAAATTATTAGACAGCATGGTATTATTAAGCTAGTAATAGACCTCATGCAAAAAGTCACCCCCCCCATTGGCGGATATATAAGAGCTGACAATTCCACCATTCCAATTGAAATAATTGTTATTAAAAATATCTCAAACAAAAAAATATAGTATTTTTTTAATCCACTAGTGAAATACTTTCTAAATAAAACATATGGTTCTATCCAAAATCCAGTACAAATAAAACTTACAATTGTCCCTGCAATAACCCCAACAACTCCGTAGTAGTGAACCAAAATTAACGAAGCAATAATGTTTATTACCGCTTCAACAATCGGTTTTGCTTGCATATACGTATATAGACCTAGTGCATTTCTAAAAATAAGCATACTTTGGTGAGTCATCACAAATAAAAAATTCAGTGAAAAAATCCATACAGTTTTTGTGTCGAAACAGTACTCCTTTCCAACCCAAAAATATTCAATAAACGGATTAATCAATGTGCAAAGGCATACTGTACATATTGAACTAACAGAAAAATTAAGAAAAATTATTTGATCAAAAGTATCTTTCACTCTTTCTTTATTGTTTGAATACACAAAATTCCCGATACTTGGTGTAAGAGCAGTGAAAACATTCCCAGCTATTTTTTTTACACCTGTAAAAATGAGTTGATAATTTGAAAAAAGACCTGTTTCGATAATTCCAACCATTTTCGATATTATCAAGCTATCTGTTCCATCAACAACATATGCACCAAATCTATATTTCGCCATTGCAATTATTTTTTTCTTAATAAGCTTTGACTCTTCATGATCGAGAACTGCCATCGATATCTTCTCCTTCAAATAAGGATACAATTTATTTGCATAAATCGATAAAAAAATATTCGTTAATAGTGTTATACCAATCATCACAACCAACGTACCAACAAAACTGTGCGTCGTTGCCAACCAAATGATTTGCCCAACATCTCTTACAATCAGCAATACATTCGATATAATCGTAATAATATATGCTTTTTGGTCAGCTCGTATTAAAGCCAACTTATAAACATAGATGTAGGATGCAATTGAGTTAAGCAAATATAAAAGAAAGATAAGTTCTAGAGAATCATCTATTACCGGCTTTTTTTTAATAAAAAATGATAAAAAAGGAATACAGCATAAACCAAGTACTAGTACAATACTAGCTACAATAAAATACATTTTTTTGAACAGATTCAAAAGAGCTTTGATTTCTTCATGGTTATTTTCAGCAATCGGTTTATACAAACTAAACGTGATGGCACTATTAAGGCCTAACTCTGCCAATGATAGCATAGAAAGAATACTGCCAAAAAGACCTTGGATCCCAAGATATTGTTCTCCAAGAATTCTAATAAATACTGTTCTATAAGCAAAAGACAATAAATATGAAAGTATGAAGCCACCAATACCACTAATCGAGTTTATAAATACATTCTTTGTCCTATTATGATTATTACTCATTTGACATTCGCTTTCTTAATTAAATTGTTTCTTCTATAGAAGAATACAATAAGTAGATACATAATTATTATATTGCATAGAGCTGAAACACCTTGCAAAAAATTGCATTGCCCGCAACACCTTGCCATCACAATTGCTGCAGCATAATACAGATTCTTATACAATACTTCATTGGATTCACGTGCCGCGGCATCGAATTTCATTGAAAGGCTAACTGTAATAACGGGAATAATAGGGGAGAAAACAAAACCGAAATAAACATATCCCAAAGCAATAGATGATATAATCTGGCCATAGGTCTTATTTGTTCCTGTAAGAAAATAATTAAACATCCGCCCGGTATTGACAGGTAGGAAACTTGAAAGAACTGACTTTACATACGGTATATGAGAAATAATATCAGTAGGTAATTTTAATAAACCGAATTTTACGGTTTCCTTTGAAAACTCAATAGCGGCTGCAACACCAGGTATTGAACTAAAGTATGAAGAGAATATGCTACTAATTTGATCCATTGAATATTTCACATTTCCAGCGTATCCTTTTTGGAGTAAACCTATGAATACAACTACAGAAATAGCTACAATCAAAAGATTCGTAAACTTTTTGTATCTATTATTGTCAAATGATCTTATTGTGAATATTAATGCAAGAGAATAGTCTATAGATCTAAACCTTTCTTCTGTACCAACAAGTGCAATAATTGCAATAAGAAGAAATAGCATAATGTATTTAATTATACCTTTTTTCTTTGAAATTTTCAGTGCAAGTAATGGAGGAACAAAAACAGTTATAAATCCAATTACTTGATTCATAACTGTAACAAGTATTCCAAGTGTACCACCAGTTGACAATTCACCCAAAGCTACATAGTTGCTTTTAATTTTCCAATCTGATGGAGTACCTACCAAAAGAATAAAATTACTACGCAATAATGAAGGATCTCTTATCAGCATTGCTGCTACATACACAACAAATATAATCAGTAAAAACTTGAATATCTTTATTTTTTTCTCAGTAATCACTTTTTCATAATTACTTCCGTATGTATTAATTAATTGCTCATCATCAATTAATATTGATGATTTAATACGTATAAAAGCAAACACGAATATTGTTTCATAGATAACAAGTAAAATCGCTAGAAAAGCTTTTGAATTATACTGGTCAATACTTATTTGAGATTCATAATTGCCGATTCTTATTAAAATAGGAATAAGAACAGTTCTCAGAAAATAAATAAAAATAATAGCAATTGTACTAACCCTTGACAGCACAATATCAATAACTGGATAAAGTAAAAACATCGCAAAAATGAATCCAATTGGTATTAGAAATATAAATTCGTAACCTATTGGTTTTTCGTTATCTAAACCCAAATATGCAACAGCAAATAATGAACAGATGGTGAATAAACAAAAAATCAATAAATTTCGTATATTATTATTTTTATAATATAATACCAATTGCAAATCAATCATAAATACATTACCTGTTGCAAATACTCTTTATAACACTGTGATATTCTCTCAATTGAGTATTGCTTCCTCGTGTTAAATGCATTTTCGGATATTCGCTTAGCCATTTTTTTGTTACTAATTAACAATAAAATATATTCTGCAACTGCTTCATAGTTTTTTACCTCTACAAGAAAACCATTTTCACCATTTACTATCATCTTTCTTGGCCCAAAGTCACAGTCGGTTGAAATACAAGGAATTCCGCATGCCATTGCCTCTTGTAAAGCACACCCCCAGCTTTCACTCACACTTGTTTGTATAAAAATATATGAATTCTCAATAGCTGAATATATATCATCGACAATACCTTCAAAAATAACATTCTCATGAATATCTAATTTTAAACATAGATCTAGTAATCTCTCTTTCTCTTCGCCTTCTCCATAAATATGCAACACTACATTCGGTACTTTTTTATGAATAATAGAAAATGCACGAAGCATTGTATCATGATCTTTTACAATCCTTAAACTTCCTACAGAACATATTTTATTCACATCTCTTTGCTCAAAGTCTATTAATCTTTTAGGTAATCCACTCGATGTGAGTGGATTTGGAATGATTGCAGATTTAGATCTTATTTTTGTGCCATAATAATTTCTACCTTCTTCTGTCAAAAAGATATAACCATCTGCATATGGCAGCACCAATGACATAAGTATTTTCATGCATTTAGATCTTCTTCGATAATAAGGATTTGAATGCTCACTAGCTATAACTTTTACATTGCAGCCAAGTTTTGCTAATATTGGATAAATTGACAACTGCATTGAGAAAGCAATTATAATATCGATATTATTCTTTTTTACAATATTCTGGATCTGCTTAATTCTATACCATATTTTTTTCAGAACACTCTTATGATCTATATGAACGGATTTAACGAGAACTGCATTAGATATTTCGTATTGTGGTTTTGCATCGTTAAATTGTACTATAGTTATTTTATTATTTTTGCATAACTCATTAGCTAATGATACAGCAACGCGTTCTGCTCCGCCTTTATTTAAAGAAGTTGTCAACAACATTATATTCATTTTGGTATAGCATTTTTTAGTCTTTTCCAAAATCAACCTCACATCCCCCTTTCTTTTTTAATTATGTATAATTTTATATAATATATATCTTACAATTTTTAGTTATAATTTCATCCTTTAATATATTTTATGATAACAATCACTTAAATCATAGAATAAATCAAAAGGCAGACAGGAAAATTAACTCATAGAAAATACAGGACAAGTTCTATGAGAAAGTCAGACCACTCATTCCAAAAACAAATCACGATTTAGAAAAACCTACAAGCCCCGCAGAAACGCCTAGTAATCAATTTGCCGAAGAGATAGATATTTTTCATTTCTATATATCTCTTATGGAATATTTTATATATAATATTATCTGGATTTGTTCATTTCGGCTCAATCGACAGAATTCCAAATCTTGCTATATATTATTATGAAGATTGACTCAAATGGCAGTCGGACACGAACCAATAGCATTACGAGAAATCATCCCACATAGATAGTGTGCCCCAATACATTGGTAGCGTCACCTTGATATACTCACCATATTACAATATATCTTTACTTTTGTATCGTCACAAACTTGAAAACATGCAATGTCACATTTAACACGAATATACTCAATCAATTCTATTATATCTTATCTTTTAGCACTTTAACTACTTTTGCTGGAGTCCCAACCGCAAGACTATATGGAGGAATACTTTCCAGTAATACTGAATTAGCCCCCAAAATAGAGTTATGCCCTACAGTTACATTCCCTAAAACCATACTTCCTGAGTAAAGAATACAATTACTTTCTATAGTTGGCTTTCCATTACCTATACCTCTTCCATTCCCACCAAGTGTAACATTTTGGTATATCGTTACATTTGATCGTATTTTAACGCCTTTTCCTACAACTGTTCCAAGAGCATTATGCATAAATGTGGATGTAGAATCTATTTCTACGTCCAATGAAATATCGCATGCATATATGATCCGGATCATATTCTTCAAAATATTAGGAATTAGTGGTACCCCTCTCTGTTTCATTTTTAGAGCGCGTTGAATCCATTTATCGATACAATGCTTATACTTCATTATCTTTTCCTCTTGCTAAGTCGTATATTTCCATAATTCTTTTAGCTGCCACTTCCAAAGAAAAGCCCTTGCTCTCAATCCATTTTCTGTTGTTTTTTCTTCTATAGTTCATACATTTTATTATGGCATTTATCCATTCATCCATTTTTCCAGAAAGACTTAGAAACTCTATATCATCTGTGAGACTAACTTCCTTTGTAATTACATCAGAAGCTATACATTTCAAGCCAGTAGATTGTGCTTCAATTAATGTACCCGGAAGTCCTTCATATAATGAAGGAAATACTAATACATCCATTGCGCTGTAAAATGGTGCCGTGTTTTTTTGATACCCACAAAGTATTACTTTCTCACTTATTCCATATTGTTCACATAGTTTTTTAATCTTAATATCATCTTCTTCGGGCCCTACTAACATTAAAACACTATCGTGGTAAAGCTGATAAAACTTACTAAATATTCTTATAAGGAACTCATGGTTTTTTGCATAGGTACTTCTTCCAACATGCCCAACAACGAATTGTTTTGATATCCCATATTGCTCCCTTATTCTTTTCCTTTCATTTTCACTATAATAATACTTTTCTAATTCTATAGCATTTGGAATTACTTCAAAACTTTTTTTCCCAAATAGCCATCTTCCTGCTTTCTCAGATACAGCAAGCCTAATATTTGAATTAAATACTTCCAAATGCTTGACTATTGATTTAACTATTGTATTTTTTCCTCCTTCAAAGCTTGATGTTCTTGCATGAAGAATTCTACATCTTACTCCTTTTTTTTTTGCTATATACAGAAATGCTAAACCACTTTGAGGTGAATAGCAATGAGCAACATCAACTCGGTTATTTTCAAATATATATTTTATATCTTTGTAATGCTGAAGCAATGTCTTTACTTTAATTGGAGAAACAGAAATGATTTTCCCTCCATTATCTGTTATTTGAGGTAAATGTAGGTCACAATTCTTAGCAAATGTAATGATATTATACTGATACTTATCCTTATCTATATGTGAATATAGCTCAATCGTTCTTGATTCAATACCTCCAAATTTAAACCCTGGAATGAAATGGTAAATCTGTATTTTTTCATTCATATTCTTTACCCCTATCGTATATCGAACACAAGATTTCCAACGATTTGCTTAAGGTATAATCTCTTTTAAGAAAACAATCTTGTATTGTTTTAAAATCAACTTTTGTGATGCTAATCAATTTTTCAATTACTTCCACCCATTCTAACAAAGAGTTGTTTAAAGAAATGAACTCTACTAAACCGATCTCCATGTCAACACTTCGAGGAACGCTATCCGAACAAACGCATGGTGTTCCTGCAGCTTGAGCCTCAATCGCTACGTTTCCCAATCCTTCATATTTTGAGGGAAAGACAAATACATCAAATATTCTCATTAACACAGGTATGTCTTTTCTTTCACCTAAAAATCGTATTTTCTTTTCTATACTGAGATTTTGAGCAAGCTCTTTACATTCTAATATTTTTTCACCTTTACCAACTAGAACTAATATATAATTATCATTATGTGCAAGCAATTTCTGAAATACGTGGATAAGAAATGATTGATTTTTTGCATCATCAAAACGTCCAACATGCCCTATAATCTTACATGTCTTCGGTACATTGAGATTCATCTTAATATTAATTATATCTTCATTAGTGACTAATGAATATCTCTCAAGATTAATAGCATTTGGAACAATTCTTACATTTAGTTTATTTCCATATAAATACTTTGCACATTCTGTAGATATTGCCAAACGGTCTGTAGCAAATATTCTTATTAAACATTTACCAATATATTCTAGTACTTTTCTTTTTATATTTCTATTTCTCAGTTCAGAAGTTCTAGCATGAACAATTCTAATTTTTATTCCACTGAAAAACGCTGACAATACAACTAATCCTGAATGATATGACGTATTTGAATGAACAGCCGTATATTTCCCTTTTTTAAATGTGGATATCAGCTCTCTTAAATGTCCGAATAATGAGATTTTTCTCGGAGAACTTAGCTTAATTATTTTTGATCCATTTTCCAAAGCTTCTCTTTCATAGAATTGATTATTATCTTTATTCAAAAGAATAAAATCTATCTTGTACTTACTTGAATCAATTACTTTTAAAATATCTATCATTCTGGATTCTGCACCACCAGCATTCAAAGAAGTCAAGACTACAGCGATTTTCTTCATCCCAATAACCTTTCTATTACATTACAAATTATCCTTATGCCACTCAATTGCCGCCTTAATACTACATTCAATACTTCAGTCAGAATTATTTCCTAACAATTCTTTCATCTTCTGTGAGCCACCTTTGAACCGTCACATTTATTTTTGTGAGCAGTCACACTTATTGTCCGCTTTTCGTGACATTTTCATAGCGCGGACAATGTTCGTGGCACGACGGACAAGGCCCGTTGTTCTTCTTCCAAATCCCTATAAACATTTTTGTTCATTTAATCCATTCTTTCCCAGATTGCCGAAGCTGTTTCCTTTTCATAACGCCTTTCCATCGTAGATGAATACCTCTGCTTCCTCCTCTCATCCTTTCCCTTCCATTATTGTAAATTATTGTAATTCTATAATATATTAAAAGTCTTTTATATACTGTCTAATAATTTGTTTCCTATCAAATTTTGCTTCCACTAACCTTCTGCTTTGCAATCCCATATTAACTTTTCTATCGTAATTAGTCTGTAACACCTTTATGAAGGCATCATATAGACTATCACAATTTTTGGAATTACACAAGAATCCATTAATACCATCTTCGACAACTTCACGACAACCAGGAATATTTGTCGTTATTAGCGGTCGTCCAGTCGAAGCCCCTTCCAGCAGGACATTTGCCATTCCCTCATGATAAGATGGTAGCACGACACAGTGGCATGCGCGGTAGAATGGTCGAACATCACTCTGAGAACCATGATATTGGACAATACCTTCATCATGTGCCTTTTTGATAATGTTCTCATATGGACCATCATATCCACCGACAACATCAAAAACTACATTTGAATAAATACTTTTGATTTCTTTGGCCGTTGCCAACAGTTCGTCTATTCCTTTATCTTTCATGATTCGACCGACAAACAGGAAATGAATGCCATTCTCTTCAGAAGGATAATCTGCATATGCATATTCTTCTATATTGACACCTGAGCCTGGCAAAATGTTCGTTGGACTCGTTACAATACCATTTTCTGTCATGAAGCGATGATTTTCACTATTCTGGAAAAAGACACGCTTCGCACCTTTGAGTCCCTTCTTATACATCATCAGAGATATTTTCGAAAGAATACCACCATTCTGGATAGCTGTTCCCAACCCCGTCACATTCGCTAGATAGGGGATCTTGCATGACTGGCATGCCATTCCGCCATAGACATTTGGCTTTATAGTATAGGTGAAGACAATATCCGGCTTGATCTCCTTCAACATGGATTTGTATTTCATATAAAGCAGGAAATCTGTAATTGGATTCACACCATGCCGAGAGATCTTCGTTTCAATGAAATGACATCCCATTTCCACCAAACGGTCAATGAATTCTCCCCGTGGCAGAGAAATATAGACCTCATGCTTCAGCGACAACAATGCTTCAATCAGTTCCTTACGGAACTTGTACAGGCCAACATCGCTATTGGCTAAAATCAAAATACGCATGAAAAAGAACTATAATATAAGGCAAAAGATAAAACAATCTTTTGAATAAATTCTCTATCAAACAAAGGTTGATTATGTATAAACGTACAACAATCAAACCATGTACAATTTTCGATTTATCTCACTAAAAAACTAGAGATCAATAGATTCTAGAAAGAAACACACAAAAAATCATTGAGCTAAATAAAATGATCTTAAGAGATATAATAAACCATAAAAATGAATATGTAAAATTTCCTTCATATCAACTTTATCATTAAAATCTTTAAAATATGCATTAACAAACATACCTCCCTTTTCACTTGGTAGTTGTTTCCTATATTTTATTATAATATTCGAATTCTCATTCTCTAATTTTTCACATTCTTTTTGATTATAATCAACATCACAAAGGTTATCATTAAAAATAATGCCTCTGCAATGAAGATATTTTGCCAACTCTATTCTTTTATATTTGTATCCTCTGTCTTTTAGATAATGAAACAACTTATCAAGTGAAGCATATGAAAATATCTTTTTTGTAGCAATTTTTGATGCTTTTTCTGTAATATAATCTTTAGTCCAAAGTTTTCGGCCTTGTTCAAAATAATCATAAAAACATTTTGAAACTTTTTGAGTATATATAAATTTATACTGAAAACACCCTTTTACATCGGATAATACTTCTTTCTTCCTTAAACGAACAGTATATCCTCTTTGACATGTTGGTCTTGAAAAAGGCTGCCCACCAATAATTGAAATAAAATCATTGAAAATAGTCGGTTCGTTTTGAGATACTCTCCCAGTAGTAGCAAGCATAGGATTCATCATGTAAATAACACCAATATGTTCACCTGGTTCACAGATTTTATATTCATCTGTTGCTGAATCATAATGGCATGTCGCAAAGAAGAATGCCACTTGCGGATCACTGGTAAAATCCATTAGAGGAGTCTTGATACCATAATGTTGCGCAAGTCCCTCAGCAGGAATCTCAATTTTCCAATTGTGAAATTGTTCAGCGAATTTTCTCACATAGGGATGCCTAGACAGCAAAACTTCCATCTCGAAAACTTTTAGTTTTTCAATGAAATAATCAACTTTCTGCAATGGTCTTCTATATAAACTTGGACGCGAAACCTCAAACTCTTTTTCCTCACCTCTAAACAACATTGGTAATGTTGTCATGGGAGGAATCAAGACAACAGAATGATCACTTGCTCTAACACATTCGAAGAACTCACCTGTAGGAACAAGTGGCTCCGCGCCTTTGGCCTTTTCAACAGGCATCTGCGTATGCTCTGCTTCTTCTTTAATTTTTTGAAGAAGCTCACAAGGTGATGAATAAATTATGCTATTATCTATCATATCATTTGTTATGTCACCTATAGAGAAAAATACCTATTTACCACTTACCTTCTAAAGCCACCTCCGATGAACATAAATTATCAATATTCGAACAATGTTATAAATAATTAATGAATCTTATGATAATTTATCTCATATGATTTAGAAGAAAAATGAATCTGATACAAAGGACACTCTATATGCTGTCTTCGGCAAGTTTCTTGGATTGATTTTATTGTATTCTCTTCACATTTTCCTCCAAAATAAATCCCTTTGATTTCATCTGGATAAAATGGTATATCTCGAGTAATCCCCTCACTTTTGGCTTTTTCATAATCAGCATTAATGAATATCAGTCTCCACTCCTTCTCATATATCCAGTCATTGGATTTCGTCCCGGCAATTTTGGCCATTTCCTTATTTCTTTCTTGATCCGATATTAAAAATAAATTCTTTATTTTTGGCTTAATACTCGAATATTCAACCTTCTGCAATCCAACAGACATGTCATCATCCATACAGCGATGCAGTATTCTGTTCACATCATATTCAATAGCAATCCCTTTGTGATCTTCTGCATAATGAGACCACATTAGGATATTTAAAATGTTGGTTGAAAAACATGTCACTCGTATGCAAGCATTTAAAACTTCAGCTTGCTTTGCTAATATTGCATGACCTTCTTTTTTGAAAAAGTCATTGAATTTTTCAGTAGGTGTATCTTCTGGTATTCCTTCTTGTTGATAAAAAAGTTTGATTTGATCATCTGTTGCTTCTTCTATTCCACCTACTGAAAATTCAAATGGATCATTAAACTGATTTGGAGCCTTGAAGCGTAAAGTCAAATTTTTCAATGAAGCGCATGCTCCTTCAATATTCGAATATTTATACAATCTTGGAATATCACGTTCACTCTTCTTTTGAATTAACTTCTTTCTCATTTTCCTTTTTGTTTTCAATCGGTATTTTAAGCTCCAAATAATGAATTTCATGGTTTTCTATCATCAAATAAGGCATATTTCAAATTCTGCCATTTCAAGATGGAAATCCTATAATACTTCATTTAGCGATAGGAAATATGGAAAATAGACACTTATTGATTATTCTTTTTCCTTGCCTTTTTCTGGAACCATACATATTATCATAGAAGCATTTATAGGGAATATCCTCACAACAAGGATTTTTATCTATCCTGAGACGCTTACTTAGAAAATTCTTCCATACATATTCCACAAAATCTTGCTTTTTATTGATTTCACCTGAAGCTGGTATTTTCACTTTATCGATTTCTTTACCTTCACTGTCTTCAAGCTTCAATTCATAGTGCCAATAGTTAAGCATTGTAGGAGAATGTTCCAGAAATATCTTTCCTATTCCTGTATAACGAGTTTCCTTCGTGAACTTATTTGTTATAAGAGCATCATCCAATTCCTCATAATATTCCTTTAATTCTTCAGCTTCTTTCTTATTATTGAATTTTCTCTGATATTTAATTGGCTGGTTTTGTAGTCTACTCGCCTTATATACTATAAGATAACTTTCATTCATCATAATGGCTTGGAACCAATGCTTCCATGGCCACACCACAATATTGCCCTTCCAATCATCTTTTCGGGGCTTCATTTTTAATTTGTATTTTGCTGTTTCTATGGGATATTCACACCTAAGCATGGTCACGGAGAGCTTGGGGATTCGCTCAAAGAATTCATCATGAAGTGACGACTCATTCTTCACATAATATAAACCATCTGCCATTTTCTGAAAATCTGTATCACTATATGGTTGGTCAATACGACGTGCTATAGCAAAATCACTGTATACCAAAAGCGCATCCACACTCACTTTTGGATTCAAGCCAATGTATGGAACCATGAACGAAGGATAACAATGCATCTTTATGAATATTGCTTAACTGCTTTCAGTTCCGCTTCTATTTGCAGTACTTTGTCCATAAGTTCTTTCAACGGCATGACATCAATGACAAGCGTACGTTCATTTCTATCGATGGTGAACATTACATCGTCAGTTTCCTCATATAGATGCCTAGCAACGGAAAGGAAAAGGCCATCTTCCAAAAGAAGGTTAAAATCTATCAAGCTCTTTCTAATACCAACATCCACAAAGACATCTTTTATCTGTAACTTGCAGAGTTGATGAGCCATATTTTGGAATACTGTGAAAAAGCGTTCACTGTTATCGTTCATGATTCCATCAAAATTTGCCCAAAATGAATCATATAGCTTTTTATACACATCTTTCTGTTGCCAATCCGATGCAACATCTTTGACGACAACACAATAATCCTCTTGATTAAATGAGACTAGAATACCGTTATTTTCCTTCAGCCATTCGGTTTGCTGCATTGCATTAATAGCAGCATTATCCACTTGCGCACTATATGGGATTGGATTCATCGGTAACATATAAAGAAATAATGCACACGCAGCTATCTGAATCTTCTGGCGTATACTTGTTTCCGGGGGGGTGTACAACTCCTCTAGACAGCTGAACGACTGCTCTGCTGTAACCACCGAATAGATTGCCTTACCATTATTACTCATTTTCAAATCTTTATTTTAAGCTACAGTTGCCTAAAGCCGTTTCCATTTGAAGCATTGTTCCCAAACGACTTTCTGGGGAGTTTTTCATGAAAAAACATTAAAAGTTTTCAAAATAACGGGCAAACTTACACAACTACGCAATTGATGTTCTAATCAACTAACTCTACTCTTCTTTCAATCTTTTCCAGACTCCATGATTATTTTCACCTTATCACTCACACACCACATATATGCATTGAAAAGATCCATGTTCATTTTTTTCAGTTCAATATCAAGCTGATCAAAGCCAACTCGTCCCTTATGCAACTCCTCAGTGTCCAAAACCAATTGACATTTTCCATCATCTTTGGATGCTTTTAAAAATACAGACCTTATCGTCAGTATTTTTTCTCTATCCTGCCACTGGTGTTTCACCATTCCAGGCATTTTTTGTTCCTCTACGTCAAGTTCCACCCTATTTTCTTTCAGGTCAGCATATTCCTTCGAAAAACAAAGACTGCGGATATGGCCCTCATGCACTTTTTCTTTGTTTGTTGGCTCCATCTGAAAGATGTCTATCTTCCTAATGCCTACCATCGAAAGACTATTTCTCAACGCCACATCCGTAATAAATTGCTTCAACTTGTAGGCATGTGGAATAACTGAGTCTGCGAAATTTTGATAACCATCACCATTGATATGGACTTGTGCTCTGCCATTTTCAAAGCAAAAAGACAACTTCTTGTCACCTCTGCTCACAACGATAGGTCTTTGGAAAATTCCATCAATAGGCTTCATGCCGAACATTGCTTCAACATACTTACCCCATGCATCAGAGCAAGAATCAATAACCTTATCCTGAACTGGCGGAAAGGCCATTTCCACCAGTACTGAAGCCAAAAAGGTATTCTGATACTGTTTATAAGTAGATTGTTCAAAAGGCCATTTATTCATAATGTTCTGATTGCATCTTACCAAACCAATGTTGACCTATGTCATGTCTGTTCATAGAGACTTTGAAGAAGCCAATGAGAAAACCCACCCGTTGAAACATACTATGTGTGTTCTTTTCTAGATTTACAAATAAATCAATTGAAAGAAATACCCAAAGAAATATTAAATTTTCATTACAAACAACATTCTCCAAGATTCTATAAGGTTATTCCATATGATTTATATATGCTATTTATAGAATATATAACATAGAACAAATTTCTTATCTGATATTTTTACGATATTTTGCGCCCCTTGACAAGACTGGCAATCAACGCTTCATTAATTTCTTTATTGTATAAGATAGCTTCCTTCCGCGCATCAGAGCAGACCATTTTTATCTCGGCATGGCTCATGCCTTTGAAATAATCCAGCAATGAAAGAAACGGCACATTCTTCTCGCGGCACAGTTCGCGCTGCAGAAGTTCCATGATTTCATCCTGCTGCGGAAGCTTGTATTCGATGGTGTCATCGAAGCGGCGGAACAAAGCCTTGTCAAGAGCGGTGACATTGTTGGTGGCGGCGACAATGATACTACCAGAAGTATCGTGTTCAAGCAATTGCAGGAAGGTGTTCAGAATACGGCGTTGCTCGCCAACTTCATTGTCCATTCCACGTTGTGAACCGATGGCGTCGAATTCATCGAAAAGATACACGGCCGGCATCGATGGCATGGCGTCAAAGATACGACCGAGTTTCAGTCCTGTCTCTCCCATGAATTTCATGACAATCTTGTCTGTACGGACTAGAATGAACGGGAGGTTCAGTTCAGACGCCAAAATCTCCGCCGTCATGGTCTTGCCTGTTCCAGAAACACCATATAGAAGAATCTTGCGGCGGTTTTCCAGATTGTACTTGTGCAGTTTGTCCTGCTCTATATATTCTTTGATCACCCTCTCGACTTTCATCCTGATTTCTTCTGAAACAACCAAATCCTTCAGCCGGAAACGTTTGTCGCAAACCATCAGCAGGTCCGCCATGTCCCCGTTGACGGGTGTCATCTTCAGCATAGGTTTCACAGGCTTCGATGATATGGCCTCATGGATGTTAGCTGCTGATACAGTATGTCCGGACTTGGCCTCGGCCGCGGCTATCTGCAAAGCCACGCGACGAAACATCTCGTCATCGTTGTTCACGTGGCTTCGTATTAGTACCAATAGTTGTTCAGTCGTGGCCATAATCTACCGCATTGATCATTTTAAGAAAATATTATTTTCTTAAGAAACGTATCAATCAGCATAATATTGGATAGAAAATTATTTTTTTGTTACCACTTTCTTCAGATTAATGGAAAACACATCAGAAAGTCTTGTTCGCGTTTTGCCTGCCCTATGGATGGGAATAAACCGCTGGTGTTCCTTTGTAAATGCCTGCATTCACCAGATCATGCGTCACTGTAGCTCCCGCGCCGATCAGACAATCGGAGCAGATCGTGACGTTGTTGATGACAGTTGCACCAGCTGCTACCCATGTTCCCGTGCCCAAATGCACGGTACCACACAGATGCGCGCCGACAGACACATGGCAGAAGTCTTCCACGATACAATCATGATCCACCGACGACGCCGTGTTCAAAATGACACCATCGCCGATTTTGGCTCCTGTGTTGACGATGGCTCCCGCCATGATGACGGTTCCTTTGCCAATCGTGACATCGTGGGAGATGATAGCGGAGGGATGAATCAACGTCACAATGTTTCCCCCAGTTGTTTCTACTTCTGTTTGCAACCGACGGCGTATCGTCGCGTTGCCAATGGCGATGAAGAAATCGGAATCTGCCAAATGATCAGCAAATTCCCCACATTTTCCTATATAAGGATATGGAAAGGACGCTTCGGGTGCCTTGTCGTCAAGAAAGGCGATGTCCGAATATTTTCCAGACAGTTGAGCGATTTCCGCGACGACGCGGCCGTGGCCTCCTGCTCCTAATATGACGAGCTTATCCATTATTGGTAAAGAAAAACACAGAATCAATAAACGCAAGTTTTATGGCTAACAATCTATGGCTGATGGAATTGCAATATAATTCGGCCCTGTCAGGGCCGCCGTTCTTAGCGGCTTTACCCCATGGTCTCGTTTCTCTCGACCATGGGTTACTCTGATTTTGCCCTTTCAGGGCCAACAGCGGCATATAAGCGATTATGTCACATTCAAGCCGACGTGCCTTTGAACTCTTCCATGGTTTCACATGTGGCACTGTTGATGCCTTGTCGCGTCAACACAATCAAAACCGTATGGACAATGATCTTGCAGTCCAATGCGAAGGTGATGTGCCGAACATAATACACGTCATGGTTGAATTTGTCCTCCCACGTCAGCATGTTCCGACCATAGGCCTGCGCATAGCCAGTCAGGCCTGGCCGGACATCGTGTCGATGATGCTGCTCTTTATTATATAATGGAAGGTATTTCACCAGCAGTGGACGCGGTCCGACGATGGCCATGTCGCCTTTCAGGATGTTGAACAATTCTGGCAGTTCGTCCAATGACGTGGAGCGGAGGAACTTGCCATACGGAACG
>JAEEGL014362355.1_pt1 | contig 17992 bp, 16 predicted proteins | sample 9134231 | NCBI WGS metagenome assembly JAEEGL01 (sample SAMN16246548, study PRJNA631951) | gut metagenome | biome: gut microbiome; feature: rumen; material: fiber-attached | host: Bos | place: Iran: Karaj | collected 2018-10 | reverse complement strand
TTAGGGAAATCGCTATCGGCAGTAAATACAGTCTGAACATAGTAGCCGTTCTTCTGACCTTCAATCTCGTAAGCGAGCTCACGTGTTCCGATCGTATCGCATGTAACGATCGTAGCGCCTGATTCGATCTTAGCCTTAATTGTGTCAGTAAGAGAAGCAATTCCCTCTTCACCCAAAGCGGTGCTGAGGATAGTGATCAAACGATATTGGTTTGCCATGTTATATTCACCTCCTTCTGGACTTTACGGCCCGGGATTAACCGGGCAAGGATGCCGCCTTTATATAAACGGCAACGAGAAGAATAACACAGCTCAAGAGCCAAAGTCAAGCGATTATATAACCCCGGCTGTTCTCACCGTTCATGTCCTGCCTTGGAATCGCCGGTCAGGTCCCCCGCGGATAGTCCGTCCCAGCTCATCCTGATTCTTACAATGGAAATTCTAACAACCGCAAAATCAAAATTCCACCCTTTGAGAGCAGATTGAGACTTTAGAGGGGTATTTGAGACCGGTCTCAATTGTTTATTGTCCCAAAAACAGGATCAGACCCTCGACGCCCCGAGATCCTTGATAATATAAGGGAATAAAAGTTCAAGCCATGCATTGAGTGCTTTCGCGGTATGAAGATAAGTCTCAAAATTCTCGCCTGAAGGGTCAGGAACGGATATGGACATCACTCTTCCGGACGAATCTTTCATGACAAGTCCATTAGCTGCCGCAAATGTCGACAGCGAAAACACTTTATCTTTTATCTCCGGGAAAGCCTTGATTATGGCGAAAGCCTGCTCATCCCTTACTGTCAGGATAAGGTCATTGCAGTCGTAAACGGCAGGATCTGCTCTTCTTGACTCTATTGAACCCAACCCCCTTCCGGTAAGCTCTTTTACAGCCCGGTCCATATCCGGATCCGGATCCATTCCGTCCATTGCCGTAAGGCCTGCAGACTCACAATAGATCTCAAATCCGGTATCGCGTGAACTGTCAGATATATAAGGCTCATTCTTTTCGAGAAGTATTCTCATAAGGATCTCACAGCAGGCTGACAGAGAAGTGTTATTATCATCAACAAACAGGACAGATGCCGTAACGGTATCCTTAAACGCATCTATAGGCAAAGGTGTTCTTGAGGGCCTTGCAGGCGCAGGCATGCCTGGAGTAAGATCCTCCTTTTTTCCTGAAGCCTTTGAAAGCCTGTTCATGTATGCGACAGACAGTCCATCCCCGTCAAAGCCCTGGGCAAGGATGACATCGACTTCCTGCACATCCAGAAATCTCAAACCTTCGAAAAGCCCGTGCGAAGCGCTTGCGACATCAACAGTATTTCCGTAAACACAGAATTCCGTATGAGCGGACAGTATCTTATCGTTGAGCTTGCCGTACATAGCCTTTATCTCGCCGCCGCAGTAGAGACCGATCCTTGCAAACGGGTTCTCTGACAGGATCTCTCTTGACCGTAATATGAACGGTGATGCAATATTAACAAGCTCTTTTGCCTCATCGTCAGTCAGTTTCTTAAGATCGACAGGTTCGTAACGGCCAGTCCTGCCGTCAGGACCTGACGCGTTATCACCTTTGATCTCAACGCCTTCCGGCATCTTCATGATCTCAACCCTTGCGTATGGAGCATAGTGGCGGTACTTCATTCCCGGAGATCTCGGAGCTTCACTGCCCTTCAGACTTCCTGCCAGTACAGCCTCTCCGCTTTTAAGAACAGCATCGATATCCGCCTTAGTAACAGCACCCGGTCTTAAGATAACAGGATCCGTTCCGGTGCAGTCAACAACCGTAGACTCAAGTCCGAATTCGGAATCACCGCCGTCTATTACCGCGTAAATATATCCGTCCATATCCTCCATGACTGACCTGCTGCTTGTGGGAGAAGGTCTTCCGGAAAGATTTGCCGAGGGAGCCGCCACGGGAATACCGGCTTCCTTAAGGAACCTGTTGGCTGCCGGATGCGAGGGCATTCTGACACCTACCGTATCAAGACCTGCGGTAGTCTCATAAGAGATCAGATCCGATTTCTTCATTACCAGAGTAATGGGACCCGGCATAAACGCATCGATAAGCCTTTGTGCCATGGGTGTGATCTCGGACACGATATCCTTTATCTGGGATTTATCTCCAATATGGCAGATAAGCGGATTATCGGCAGGTCTTCCCTTTGCTGCGAAAACCTTCTTTACGGCTTCACCGTTTCTTGCGTCACAGCCGAGACCGTAAACTGTCTCCGTCGGAAAACCGATCACTTCTCCGTCCTTAAGATGGTGGACACAGTCTCTGATGCCTTCCCTGTCATCTGATCTTATAAGTAATGTCTTTTTATATATTTTCGCGCGTTCCATATATACCTCTAATATATTACTCTTCACTGCTTCCCGCTTTATCTGCAGCCTGAGCCAGAGTCAGGGCATCCACGATCTCATCAAGATCGCCTGCAAGTATGCTGTCAAGTTTATACAGAGTTAAACCGATCCTGTGATCCGTTACCCTTCCCTGATGATAATTATATGTGCGTATCCTCTCGGATCTGTCACCGGTTCCGACCTGGGATTTCCTCTCATCATTATGCCTGTCAACATCGGCCTGATGGGCGATCTCCCATAAACGGCTCTGCAAAACAGCCATGGCCTTCTCTTTGTTCTGGATCTGGGATCTCTCATCCTGACATGTAACGACCATGCCGGTGGGAAGGTGCGTGATCCTGATAGCGGAAGATGTCTTATTGATGTGCTGTCCGCCTGCGCCCGAAGCTCTGAAACGGTCTATCTTAAGGTCTGCGGGATTGATCTCCACATCCGTGGGTTCCGCCTTTGGCAGTACCGCGACAGTCGCAGTCGAGGTATGGATCCTTCCTCCCGACTCGGTTACGGGAACCCTTTGGACTCTGTGGACTCCGCTCTCAAATTTCAGTTTTGAATACACACGTATTCCATCGATCTCGGCAACGATCTCCTTGTAGCCGCCGAGTTCCGTCGGGCTCTCATCGACTATGCTTACATCAAAGCCTTTGAGCGCGGCATAACCCTTGTACATCTTGAAAAGATCTCCCGCGAAAAGCGCGGACTCCTCACCGCCGGCTCCCGCCCTGATCTCAAGGATTACGGATCTTGAATCTCTCGGGTCGCCCGGAGTCAGGTAGATCATGAGTTCCTTTTCGAGCACCTCAAGCTTTTCTTTGGCATCTGACAGTTCGGCATTCGCAAGACTTCTCATCTCATCATCACCGCTTAAGTCTCCGCTCTCGAGAAGGGCAAGAATACCCTCTATCTCTTTTTCACAAGCTTCGTAGCTCAGGATCGCTTCAACCTGAGGATTGAGAGCAGCAAGTTCCTTTGAATACCTTGTATATTCATCCGGACGTGAAGCAACCGCCGGATCGCTCAGTGTGCCGGTCAGTTCTTCATATTTTGCCTTGATAAGATCTGTCTTGCTTTTATCTATTGCCATAGTTATACAAAATTATCATATAAGAAAGATTATTTCCAACTTAAAAAAGCTGTTTCATTAACTGAAACAGCCTTTAGACAGCAATTATTTCAGCGGGTTACTCCGTAGCTTCGGTCTCCGCCTGCGCAGGTTCTGTGACAGCAGGCTCGCTGTTCACTTCAGCAGGCTCCAGTGCCGCAGGCTGGATTGCCGCAGGACTCTCTTCTTTTACCTCATATTCCAGCTTGTGTCTCAAAGGTCTCTGGCAGCGGGGACAATAAACAAACCCATGCGGATACCAGGCTCTGTGTCCGAGATCATAGGAATGATAATCGAATTCATAATAACAATACTCACATTTGCAGTGAAATGTAGGATTGTACTCGGCATAACCGGCTACAGGATACGGGTTTACCACGCCTGAATTCTGGACCCAGGGTCTTGCCGGTGCAGAAGTTTTCTGCTGTGGATTCGCTGTTGTGACAACAGGCTGTACAACCGTTCCGCCTGCCTGCGGCTCGCTGAAATTGTAACCGCATTTCATGCAGAAATTGGCGTCATCCTGACTTTGTGTTCCGCACCGCGGACAAAATTTTCCCATAAATATTCCTCCTCTTATTCCATGCTTTCGCTATATAAATTATAAGACTTTGCGCGCGTGACGGTCAAATCAAAGATATTTGTATCACTTCCCGTCCAGTCCAAAACAGGCATATAACCGCACTTATTTACTAAACGGTTAACGTTCGATCCTGATATTCGTAAGCGCGATCTGGTCACCCGTAAGCGCCACATAGATCTCGTCGGCATCGATCTTGACTTCGGTCGTGCTCCTGACCGATATTCCGTCATTCTCGGTATAAGCCACGACGGTGTTGGCATTCCGCTCGAAACTGATAGTACATTCATAACCGTCTTTGTTATATTTCTTCCAGTGATCCCAACCCTCAAAGTTATGCCTGTCAACAAGCAGTGAGCAGTCGGATGCGTCTCCTGATTTCCATGTCTCACCGTCAAGTCTCATAAGAGCAAACTCTTTATATCCCTTGCCTCCGACAGTACCGTCTTCAAAATAGAAAATATAGACCAGGATTACCGATATGACGATCTTTGCCGTTTTGATACGTTTTTTTCTGAAAGAAAAGACAACATAAAGAGTAAAGAAAACCGCACCGACAACTGTCGAGATCGTTGCGGACAACGGTTCACGCATTATAAGGCCGAACGGGACTGCCAAAAACAGGGCAACAAGAACAGCGACAGAAAACAGCAAAAACGCGCGCTCTTTAATATCTATGGAGGCATCGTACATTTATTTCCGGGTGCGACCGATCAATCTTTTGATACTGTTCATAAGAAAGGTTACGACCTCGTTATTTGCTATAAACGGATTATAGCAAAATAATTTTATCTCTGCATTTCGCACATATTAAAATCTGAAAGGAAAAAAACTGAAATATCAGTCATCTGTCTTGAAAAAGATCCCGGTAAGGGCGCACTGGTCTCCCGTCAGAGCCACATATACCGTATCATCATCAGAACGTATCGTAGTAATACTCTTCAGGAGGATCCCTCCGTTTTCCGTAATTACAGTGATGGTTTTCCCGCTGCGTTTGATAGAGACATGACAGTCAAAGCCTTCCCGGTTGATCTTCTTCCATCCGTCCCAGCCGTCAAATTGGTCATTCCTGCTTATGATCACTTCATTGGACGCATAATCTCCGGTCTCCCATACCTCTCCGTCAAGCCTTACAAGCGCAAACTCACGGTAATCCTCATCAGTTACTTTACCGTTTGAAGACGTAAACAGACAGACAAACGGGCAATGCCATATAAGCCTTGCCGTCGGAAGACTCTTGGCATGGAAATCGATTTCCATTGCGTTTTTCAAAAGAACTCCGTCCGTCGCATCGGTCCTGTAATTATCAACCTGCACATTCGGAACATTCCCGGCCTCACCTTCGATATAAGAAACCAGTTCGGCAATACGCGGAATGGAATTCTCTTCAACCGCTTCATCCGAATGATCTACTGATATAACCTTGAGATGGTAATCCGCACCGGAAAAACTTATGTAGCAGTATCTGGTGCTGTCAGCAAGCGCAACTATGTATTCGATCATCTTGTCTTCACCGATCAGTTTTACAAGAATATGGTCTTTCTGTCTGACGGCCTCGATCTCATATTCACCGCACACACCATTAGCCGGAACGGAAGAGGACGGGGATTTCATGTTCATTATGTTCGGTCTTACGGCTCTGGCTTCGCCGGTCTTATATGTTCCGTCATATTTAAGTTCAACATACTCGGTATAGAGTAATTGTTCAGCCAGTTTTCCCGATTCATGGACTCTTCCGTCCAAAGCATCGAAAAGCACTATTACCGGATCGCAGTCTTTATTTTCAAAACCTTCAGCAGGAGAGATTTTTAAACGGATATTCAGCTTGCGTTCAGGAACCGCTAAAACACCTTCCGTGTGAAAATCCCTGAAGCCCGTAAAAGTGAATTCGTCATTGCCGGAAAACTCTTTTACATCCTCTTTCTCACGCATAGCGTATTCCTGGTCCTGATCGATCATATGTATCATCTGTGTGGCAAACAGCGGATCAAACTGCTCACCCATCTCCTCGATCAGGATCTGTCTTACCGTTGCCTGTGGAAGCGGGTCTCTGTAACTTCTCTTGGATGTCATGGCATCATAGGCATCGGCAACAGCTATTATCCTCGCAAGTTCAGGTATATCACTCCCCTTGAGCTTGTCAGGATAACCTCTTCCGTCAAATCTCTCATGATGGTGATGAGCTCCGATACTGATATAAGGAAATTCAACTATACTCGACAGTATCTCCTTGCCGATAGTCGTATGCTCTTTGATCTTCTCATATTCTTCGTCAGTCAATTTACCCTTCTTGTTGATGATCTCATCAGGAACACCGATCTTGCCTATATCGTGCAGGAGCGCGGCATAATATATATCTTCACATTCCTTATCATCCTTACCGGCCATTTTGGCTATCATCTTGGAATAGCCCGCAACTCTTGATGAGTGACCGTGAGTATACTTGTCCTTGGCATCGATCGCGCTTGCCAATGCTTCAGCAGTCTGTTCAAAAAGTCTTTTCATGCTCTGCTGCTCAGCAGTCAGGAGTTCTATCCGCAGATCGTTTGCATGGGCATAAGATTCGTTCATATCCTTCAATGCAAACAGATAAAGCAGCAGCGCCATTGCCGCGATCGTTGTATTTATAAATGAAAGGCCGTAGATCTTCATCTGCACAACTGAGGCGATAAGCGGCAGGATCGAAAAAAGCATAAGCGACAGACTGATGATCGGACTGAGCTTTTTGTAGTTCTGTATAATGACAGAGACCTGCAGAATAAGCATAACCGCAGGAACAAGATAACAGAACAGAAATCCGGGTCCGCGCTGATAGGTATTCGTTGCGTCGAACGAATAATACAGACCGGTAAACTGGGATACTATCAGCATTACCATACCCGCTATTCCCAAATAATTTACGACTTTAAGCCTCTTAAATCCCTGCCCGCTGTTTGAATCCTCATAAAGATCGGTGATATAAGCATTAAACGCAAACAGAATGCCTATATTCATCAGAAAAACCAAAAAATTGCTGATCCTGACGCTCCAAAAACCTTCAACAGACGGATCACCCCTGTAAGCATATGCAAAACAGTCTGCAGCCATAGTGACCATAGCGCAAACTTCAACAGCCAGGAGCGAATTGCGTCTCTTTTTGGGAAGGGCCTTCATGAACAGTACAAATACAGCAATAAGTCCGCACATACTGCTTAAGATCATCATTATATTTTCTTGATGCCTAATCAAAAGTTCAAGCATATCTATCAGTCATATTTATTTAAAAAGCGATCACGTTTATCAAAAGGACAGGACACCGGTTCCGGATGTCGTATTCTATTATACTTCAAATTATCAACCGCTATTGATATTCGGTCAAGAAATAATTAAACGCGCGATTACAATATTCGCTCTGAATCCGCGAGGATCACGTGATTTCCTATGAGTCCTGATCCAAATATGATCGAAACCGCGATCAGAACAAGGTTTCCGGAATAGATACCGATCAGCAGAACAGCAATTACAGGCAGTGTTGCTCCGGCTACGGGATATCCGGCAAATGACGAGTACAAGTATTTCTCGTTTTTCTTTTTTATATAATATCTGATCCAATAGCATTCATACAGGATAAGCAACACAAAAGCTGCAATCCACAAAATCAGGATCCAATCGAAATAGACTCCCTCAGGGTTGATCTTTACATGCGGATCAACCGACTTGAATATAAGAAGGGATACAATCAGTGTAACTTCTCCGGCCCGTTCAAGAATCAACAGCAACCTGTTCTTCTCTGCTGCGTGTTTATTGCTGTCTGCAGTCTTTACTGTTCTAATCTGCAGGATCTTCGGAATAAACATCATTAAAAGGATCATTAAGCCTGTGACGGAAAACCCTATCTTATATGGAGGGTTCTCTCCAAAAATCACAGTGCTTATCCTGACCGTGCTGATCTTACCAGCATAGTGGTCTCTAAGTCTTCCATACAGGTATTCGGGCTTATCGGATCTTGTATGATCGCTTCCGTAGATACCCATCACCATTCCGTCTGTCATGTCATATGCTTCTATGAAGTTTTCGACCAGATAGTTCTCACGGAGCGGTGATAATCCGGTATATACATTATTGTCAGTATACACTTCGACTCCCTGTCTTATGCATTTAACCGTCTTCTCATATTCCGGGGAATCTTTTTTTCCGGTTTTTTCAAGATAATCCAAATATCTTATACCGGTCGATTCAAACTGATGACCTATATCTGTACCATGAAAAACGGTTTCAGGACAACTGTTCTTTATTTCCTCGAAAAAACCGTAGTAATATTCATTTCCCGCAGCGCTGCCCTGAAGATCTTCAAATACCTGATCGATGATTGCATTATCATCTTCGTTCATCCAGACATTTAAGAATTCCGCAGTATAATACGGCAATTCTATAAACAGATCCCGGTAACCTTCATTGTAGTAATCCTTCCACAGATTAAATTCGGTTTCATAATAAGTCTCAGCACCATGATATTCACCATAAAGCCTTATCTGCGTCTCATCCGTCGGGAAGACATCAATGGCATGATCCTTATATGAAAGGATAATTCCTGACAAAACAACTGTTCCGAGAACAGCAAACGAAATAACCGTCTTTATCCATTGTCTTAATCGACCGGGGCGATTGTTCATTTCTCTTTATTCCTTATAGTGTTATCCCAAAACAGGTTATATCTCAAAAGGCCCCGGTTCACATTCCCCGGGGCCTTATTCATAAGGTTTGAAAATGGTGGATGCTACAGGACTCGAACCTGTGACCCCCTGCACGTCAAGCAGGTACTCTAGCCAGCTGAGCTAAGCATCCGTATTCGAACTTTGAAAGTATACCTTGTTTTATGATTTTTGACAATCAGTTCTTTTTCAGACCCTGCGCAACAATTTATTAACAATTTGTGAATGCAATTGTGAATGAATTTGTTAACAAATGTCCGAACTCTTTCAAGCCAAATTGTAAAAAACAAATCATTTTTGACTGTAAAACCCTGTTTTTTCTTTGACAAAACAGGGCAAAGTCCCTGTATTTTCGCGGAACGGGCATCATATTGCACAAAAACAGACAAAAGCGATCGGCAATATTTACAAATCTGAAGAAAATGTGTAAAATGTGAACACTTTGTTAACTAACTGTGATATATTTGTTTCATACAAAGCTGATTATATTTCGGGGAGGCGGCTTATGAGAAGAATAGCAAAAACACGTAAAGGATTTACTTTGGTAGAGATGGTATTGGTAATTGCCATCATCGTAATTCTTGCAGGAATACTTATTGTCGGAGTCGGTAAATATCTTAATGCGGCAAACGTTGCCACACATTCCGTCTCGGAGCATAACAGTGAGATCGAACGTGTTTATAATGATTGCGGCGACATTCTCGGCTACGACAACGAAGAAGACGACACGAATTAAAAGAGTTATTTTGAGCTTGTCTCAAGGGTGATCAGACATCAAAACCTCTTATCCATAAAAGTGAAGCACGCAAAAAGCCTCCCTGTTCTTGGGGAGGCTTTTTGTTGCTTTACAATTTCAATGAACCGGTCTGTTACTGCAGCGTCAAATATCAGTTGAGAGTAATATTGAGGATCTGGGGATTGTGATCACTGTTCTCAAAACCGAGATCATGGATCTCATAGGAATCCACCGTAATGTTTTTCGAGAGGATAAAGCCGTCGAGCATGTAGTACTGAACTGAATCCTCGTTGCCCTTGAGGGGATAATAAAGAGATCTGCAGGTCGGAGTCTCATTGTTCATAATAAACTGCCAATCATTCTCGAAAGAACTTACATCCATTATCCCCGGCTGCCACTGCTCCGGATAAACGGTGTAATTGCAGGACACATTGGAAAAGCTCTGGTTAAAATCGCCTCCGACAATTACATAATTACCCTTGCCTGACTCTTCATTCAGAATATCCATGAGCATCTTGGCCTGAGCTGTCTTTCCCTCGCCGTCATCATAAGCCTCAAGATGAAGATTGATGAGCACTATCTCCTTGCCGCCTTCAACAGGGATCCTCGTAACAAGAAGGCATCTCTTAAGGTTAAAAGTCCTGATAGGCCATGAGAACGGACATGGCAGCTGTATCCTTTCCGCAGAAGTCACCGGGTAGGATGAATATGTCGCGATACCCGAATCGATCTTTCCCATGGGAGGGATCGGAACCGGAGCATATGCGACTTTGAAATTATAAGCAAAAGCCATATTGTTATATCCGAGTTCATCAAAGACCGCAGTCTGGTCAATGTGATAGCTTCTGTCGCTGTCTATATCTATTTCCTGAAAAAGGGCTATGTCGGCATCCTGCGCCTTGATCTCAGTGACAAAGGCATCGATATTTGTTCTGACTCTCGCTTCATCGGCGGGATAGACCATCTTGCCTCCGTCCATAAAGAAATCGGCATTATCGCCCAGCGCACCGAAGCCGAGATTCCATGACAATATCTTTAACGAATCACCCTGCTTTATGCTTTGGGGCTCACCGCTTAAAGCTTCAACTGTTATACTCTCCCGATCCTCAGGCTTGTACTCCACAGCGGTAAGCCATACCAGAACACCCGCAACGATTACTATAAGAACAATTAATATAATGAATAATGCTTTTAAGATTCCCTTAACTGCTTTCATATCCACCTCTAAATCATTTTCCGTCCTGAATGCGCATATATTTATGCTGTTTCCACGGGTTTATTTTTCGATGCTTTGATCACCATTATCAACACATAAAGCGGAAATATAAGAGCAACTCCCCGGCTGATGATACCGTTCAGCATATATAAAGTCTCACCATTAATAAAAGATGCTGTATCTAATATATTCTGAAGATAAACAGCAACCGTAATTCCCGTAGTTATCACGCCGCATAAAAGGACTACCGTTCTGACCAGATAGGCCTTGGGAATGACTTTCTCGGATTCCCGGTATTTCCGGAAGACAAGTATGATTATTATCGATATTACGGTTGATATAACAAAGTCATCAATAATGATCACAAGATTAACCCACATCACGTTCTTGTGTCCCGCTCCCAGAGCCCTGGTCAGAAGCACAGCAACAAGCCTGTCAATGACAATGCCTCCGGTCTGTATGAGAAGCAGCGGCAGGTATATCAGCCTGATCCCGTAATTTTTGTGAATAAACATACAGATGAACACCAGACTCATGATTGAAAACAGCATACCAACGGAGCTAAACAGAACAGAATTTTCTGCAACCTGTTCGGCTCCAATGTAACGCATTGAGAAACTGTTAACGGAAGCCAAAAGACCATTCACGGCAGTGAAGATAAAACCGACTCCGAGAAGCTTCGTGGATTGTACCGGGCTCGCGGCTACAATGATTCCGAATACCAGTATGGCAAGCCCGGTAATGACCGGAGCCAGCCAACTTAAGTATGTTATAAATACAGGATAGAGTTCACTATACATTTCAGTTTTTACAATACCTTTCTTCAAATTCATCAAGGACACGCTTTATGCCCGGGTCGAGCAAAAGCCTGCCTTTTTTTCTGATCTCGCCGGGAATAATACCATAATATGCCTCAGCTATGCCGCCGGCTATTGCCGCGATCGTATCACTGTCTCCTCCGATCGAAACGGCTTTTCTTATGCATGATTCATAATCACTGCTCTCGAAAAAGGCTTCAATTGCGGGAGGAACAGAATAGTCAGATCTGCTGTCAAACCTGTAGCTGTCCCGGATCAGATCCAAAGGAACAAAATCCATCTTAAACTCTTTCTCAAGCCTGGCTTTGATCTCTTCTTTTGACCGGCCTTTCCTTGCCAGAAACACAGCTGACGCAACAGCCTGTGCGCACCTTATGGCTTCACGGTTATTGTGGGTATAGTAACAGCTCTCTTTCACCTGATGCAAAAGTTCCTTCTCGTCATCAAAAGCCCACGCGATGGCAGAGACTCTCATGGAAGCCCCGTTACCGTAGCTCCGCTGAACCTTCAGTGTGTCTGACAGAGCCCATTCTTTAAACATATTTCCGAATCCGGCATCAGGATAGCGCCTGTAGTACATCTTTATATGACTTGCGTAACATTTTGCGGGAGACTTGTCATCCATCCTGAGAATGCTCTCAGCTATCGCCGCAGTCAGGACAGTATCATCAGTAAACCTGGCTCCGCGCGGAAACAGTTCAATATCTTCGCTTTTCCTGTTATGCCATTCGTACCAGGATCCGATTATGTCACCAAATACCGCTCCGTACATATAACCTCTTATTCCAGCTTAAGTTCCGGCACAGGTTATCCCCTGCCCCGACAATTATATCAATGATTTCACCGGATTTTCCTGTCACTGCGGTTCTTCAGCTTGATTCCCGCAACCGACAGTATCAGCACAAACGGAAAGAACGCTCCGGCCAGTAACCCCTTTTTCAGATCATCGTTGTTTATCTGTGCAATAAAGCCTACTATGCCGGGACCAACTGCTCCTCCGACATCACCTGCCATCGCAAGGAGAGCAAACATGGCGGTCCCGCCTGAAGGAAGCTTTTTTGAAAGAATACTGATCGTGCCGGGCCACATGATGCCGACCGAGAATCCGCACAATACACAGCCGATAAGACAGATAACAGGCGATCCTGAAAGAGATGCAGCGAGGTAACAGGCCAGGCAAAGGGCACCCGAACCGAGCATGAATGTTGTAAGTTCCATCTTCCTGCCAAACTTGCCGTAGATGACTCTGCATATTCCCATCGCAACCGCAAACAGACAGGGTCCGACAAGATCCCCCGTCGTTTTCGGCAGGCCGACCGCAGATTCCGCAAATGCCGAAAACCACTGCGCCATGGCAATTTCCGATGAGCCGGCGCAGATCATGAGGATTATGCCCAGGAAAAACAAAGGTGTCTTAAACAGTTCTTTTGCCCCCATCTCCCTGCCGTCTTCGGTAAGTGATTCGATCGGGCAAACTGCAAAATTTATGATATTGATCAGCGATATCAGAGCCCACACGCACGGCAGCCATCTCCAGTGGTCAAGGCCAAACACATAAAAGAAACCCGTCGAGAGCAGTATGACGCCGACACATCCCCAGCAGTAAAACGAATGCAGGATGCTCATGACAGAAGCCTTGTTTTCGAAAGGACAAGCCTCAACTATAGGACTTGCAAGAACCTCTATCAGCCCGCTTCCGACCGCATAAACAACTGTGCTTATGATTATCCCCGCGAAAGGGTCCGGCAGCACGAACGGCAGAAACGTCAGACCGATAAGCCCCAGGCCTGCAAGCGCCTCTGACAGTACCGCGCCGGTTCTGTATCCGATATTCCGGACAAGACCTGCGCAAATAATGTCAACCGTTATCTGCGTAATAAAAAACACTATCGGGATCAAAGCTATCCTTCCTAGTGATATTCCGAATTCAGTATGGAATCTGAGGAACAGGAGAGGTGCCAGATTGGCCGTTATAGCCTGGGTAATAAAGGCCATATAACAGGCCGTCAGCGTTCTGGAATACCTGTTCTTCTTGTCTGTCATAACTGCCTTAGCCTGTTTATGTACGACTCATATCTGAGATTATGTGCTGTCATTGCTTCTACCGAATCAACATACGAGAGGAACCCTGTTATGTCGACCCATTTATAATCCGTGGTCTCGCCGTCCTGAAGAACGATCCTATCTTTATCTCCGCTCACTTTCGCGAGATAAGAGTAATACAGCCCGTGGCTGCTTTCCCTGAAAGAGATCCCGACAAGTTCAAGAGAATCAGCCCTGAGACCGGTCTCTTCATACAGTTCCCTTTCTGCAGCCTGAAGCGGCTCTTCTCCGCTCACGGCAGATCCGCCTGCACTTGCCTCCCAATAGCCGGGATATACATCTTTAGTATCACTTCTCTTAGTCAAAAGATATGTTCCGTCAGTGTGAATTACCAGAAGATCAACGACAAGATGATACCTGCCCTCGGGAATATTTCTGAAGTTGCCAAAACCTCTTACAAAAGTCTCGCCGGTCCTGTTGCCGTCTCTGTCAAACAGATCCCATATTTCCTTGTTATCATTCAGCAAATTATCCATAATATTCCAGTCTTTTCACAGTAATTCTTTTGCGAAACAGATCGCTCCGTCAAGCTTATCATAAGGCGGATAGTTATCTATCATCTCATAACCGCGTTTGGTATATAAATGAACAGCCGCTTCCATCTGCGGTCTTGTCTGGAGGATTGCCCGCCTGAATCCCAGTACCAATGCCTTTTTCTCCAGCGCATCCATCATCTCGTCAGATATATGATTGCCTCTGAATTCAGGATCGACCCAGACTCTCTTGATCTCAACATCAGAAGCCGAATATGCTTTCAATCCGCCGACAATACTGCTGTAGTATTCCTCGGTCTTAAGATAAAACTTCCGGAAATCCTCATTTCTCCCGTCGGTCCATTTGTATTCAGTCTTCATAGTTTTTTCCACATCGAAAAACGGAATCCTTTTCCGTATCCGATCTTCTCATAAAAAGGATCTTCGCCGCCGGTCATGTGTGTAGCACCGAGAGACTTCATTCTGCGATAGTGCTTTGTGAGCGCAGCCGCAGCAAGCCCTTTCCTCCGGTGTTCCGGAGAAGTGCAAAGAGGCTCCATATAAGCAAGTTTATTTTGTGGAACCCACCACATACCCGAAAAGCATACATACTCTCCGTTGTCATCCGCTATAACAACATCGTATTCATGTGTGGAGTGAGGTGATGGTGACATCCATTCTGCCACACAGTCTTTGTGCGACTTTGCCGGAGTCCAGTCTTTACTGTCATCATACTTATCCCAGTCCGTAAATTCCTGCTTGTCACCATGGTCGAATCCGTACCAGCAGAGCCTGGACAGTTTGAGAACATCTATATCAGAAGGCTCAACAAAATGATAGCCTTCCGGCAGTTCATAATTCAATTCGTTCTCAAAATCAAACACCCGGCTCTCGTATTCAAATACCATTTCGAATCCGCGTTTCGCGGCAGCCTCTTTTAAGAATTCCTGTCCGTTGAAAAGAACAAACTGCTGATTGCCGTCAAAATCCGGCATGGTCATGACCGCATAATCGATCAGTTCATCGGCAAGGTATTCATAACCTTTTCGAACCGCAAAATAGATATCGGTTACCGGTGCCTCATAATATACAAAAGCCACGGTCTTATCACCGTCAAACCAAAGTCTGTCCAAATGTGAATAAGACGCGTCCATCCACGATGCGCAGACCGCATGCTCAAAAAACGGTGCCGGCATACCGCTCCCGTTCTCTCTGTCATATATATCCACAAGGAAATCCCACACAATGTTTATATCAGTTAATAACTGAAATTGTTTAGTTGTTATAGCCATAATGATTCCTTTATCCTTACCGGTCTGATCGTTCTGTTATCCTTCTGATCATCATGAACCATTATACAATATCCGTTTTTCTTCTGAAAAGAAACATGCCGTCAGCAAAAACAGCCCCTGAAGCCGTATAACTTCAGGGGTTTACATCTCATTAAACTAGCCGTTTTGTTTTAGAATATAACAACTCTGCTGATTGAGCCGATCTCAGACTCTGCGTCTGAAAAACAGGATTCAACAACACCTTGGTCAGGCAGAACATGTACATAAGAATCATCACCGACATAGATGCCGCAATGATCCATCACGCCGTCATTATCAGTATCGAAACAGATAATATCACCGATACTGATATCATTGGAAGCGATCTCCAGACCATAGTCGGCCATTCTCGTTACATCGTGAGGAATTCCCACAGAACACCAGGACTTATAGCAATATATGATCAGTCCGCAGTCATCAAAACCGACTGTCGGGTGTTCACCGCCGGCTTCGTACGGACAGCCGATAAATGTCTTAACATACGAAGCAAAATCAGGCGAAGTATCTTCCCCAAACAGATCTATGTCACTGCACAGACTTGCATTAACGTAACTTCCCGAATCCGTCTTATACCAGCCGTTATCTGTTTCGGCAACAACGACTATCGGATCGCCTCCCATATATGAATCCGTACGGGTATATTCATCACCCGGACCCGATCTGGCATAAAGATAATACTCATTTGCATATACTATCTTTGATTGGGTTAATTTCCTTTCATATGAAGACAAAACAGGAACATATTGAGGAACCTGTGAGGATACCGGATTTACGCCAAATTCATTCCCGGACACTTCGGTGCTTACCTCAGAAGGTTCTGAGACTTCTGTTATATCCGCATTTTTATCTTTTGAATTCAGACTGCAGGCAGCTCCGACAAATAACACTGCAGCTGTTATCAATACCGCCGTGATCTTACGCCCTTTTCTATAATTGATTATATTTTTCACTCTGTTTGTAACCTCCGCTTTGCTGAAGGAATTCTTACTGAATCCCAACGGTGTTACCAGATATCTTTTGGCATTGCTCTTCCTGGCATATGAAACCAGCGACATTGTATATGCCTGCTTAACATCAGCATCCATATTAGCAACAACGCTCTCATCGCAGCTCATCTCTATATCCCGCTCGAAAAGAACATAAGCAAGCCACACCAGCGGATTGAACCAATGAACTGCAACCACGGCCATACCGACGATCTTACTGATCCAGTCACCGTGTTTTATATGTGTTCTCTCATGCTTAAGGATATATTCTCTCTCGGTGTTATCGAGTACGTCAGGTAAATATATCCTGGGTACAATCAAGCCAAACACAAAAGGTGCCTTCACCTTTTCAGATTCATATATGTTCTTTCCGATCCTGTCGGCATCTTTAAGCCTTCTCTTAAGGCCGATATAGCGGACTGAACAGTAACCTGTTATTACTGCAGTTCCGGTGAGCCAGACGATAGCAAGGACCGTCCTGATATCCGGTAATTCTTTTGCATTTGCAGCGTTCACAGCCGGCAATACTGTCCCGGTGTTTTTTCCCGTATCAGCAATTGCCATACCGTCCTGTGATTGTTCTGAAACAGCGTCTGTTGTTACCTTCACGGCATCAACGTTGTCAGGCAGCGCCGTTTCATTAACCTCTGCAACTGCAGTATCGGTTTGAGTCATTCCCGGAAGATAATTGAATATACTCAGCTCTGATTCGATGTTTATTGGCAGCAATAATCTCATTGCCACCACAGCCCAAAGGATCATGATGAATCTCTTGGATCTCTTGCGCAGAAGAAATCTTGCAAGCACGGTAATGAGGATTACCACGCTTCCCATGAGGGACATCTCAACTATTTTCTGAAACAGATCTCCCATCACTTTCCTCCGTCAAGATTCTCTTTAATGAGCTTCATCAGAGCATCCGCATCCTCATCGCTCAATGTCCGGTTATTACCAAGGAAAGCAGCCACAAACTTAGGGAGTGACCCGGAGAAGCTCTCATTAACGATCTGGTTGCTCTCCGATATCAGAACTTCTTCCTTGGGGATAAGAACACTGACGACGGAATCTTCGTTCCTGACAAAACCTTTTGCGATAAGTTTACGGAGAACGGTATACGTGGTTGATTTATTCCAATTGATATTATCAGCGGCAAGCTTCACCAATTTGCCTGACTCAACAGGTGCTTCCTGCCAGATAATCTCCATCAGCCTTTTCTCAGCTTCAAACAATACCAGTTCTTCCATTTAACTTACCTCGGTCAAAGTCGGTTTATCGTATTAAACCGCGGTTAGTTTATCACGATAAACCAGATGCGTCAAGGAATCCTTGATGCCTGCGCTGCGGTAAATTTGAGTGAAAATCCCCTTGATAATCGACAAACAAACAACAAATCGGCCGGATCACCCATAAATTCCGAAGAAAAACAAGGATAACAAAAGCCCCGCTTTACCTGTTCATCATTAAAACCTTATTTATCCATTGTATGGTTTGCTCAATAACATCATTTGCTTTAGATTCGTTAGGCATTAGAACATTAAAAGTATGATTGGAGTTTTTTACGATTACAGTCTTGCTGTTTTCATTTTTGCTG
>JAEEGL010594815.1_pt1 | contig 17992 bp, 17 predicted proteins | sample 9134231 | NCBI WGS metagenome assembly JAEEGL01 (sample SAMN16246548, study PRJNA631951) | gut metagenome | biome: gut microbiome; feature: rumen; material: fiber-attached | host: Bos | place: Iran: Karaj | collected 2018-10 | reverse complement strand
TACCAGCAACTGGAGCTTTGATAGGAACACCTGCAGCCATTAATGACATACATCCTGCGCAAATAGTAGCTTGACTTGATGAACCATTACTTTCTAAAATTTCAGATACAACACGTACAGTGTATGGAAATTCTTCTTCAGAAGGCATTACTTGTTTTAAACATCTTTCACCTAAAGCACCATGTCCAATTTCTCTTCTTCCTGGAGAACCATACTTACCAGTTTCACCAACAGAGAATTGAGGGAAATTATAATGTAACATAAAATGTTTTTCAGCTTCTAAGCTAATACCGTCTAACACTTGGTATTCATTTAATGCGCCTAAAGTTGTAATAGCTAAAGCTTGTGTCTCACCACGTGTGAATAAAGCAGAACCATGTGTTCTAGGAAGTAAATCGATATCTGTAGATAATGGTCTAATTTCTGTCATTTTTCTACCATCAGATCTAGTTTTTTCATTAACTGTAATTGATCTAAAGATATCATATTCAATTTCTTCAAGAACTAATTTAACTTTAGTTAATAATACATTTAATTCTTCTTTATCTAAATCTTTATTATCTTCTTCATATTTAGCCACAACTTCCTCTTTAACAGCATCAATAGCAGCATATTTTTCTAATTTTTCTTTAATACGTAAAGCTTTATCTAACTTACTAGAAGCCATTTTAGAAACTTCTTCTTTTAATTCAGTAGTTATTTCAAGATGTTCATATTCCATCTTTTCTCCGCCAATTTCTTCAATAATTTTTTCTTGGAACGCACACAATTCTTTAACAGCTTCATGTCCAAACATTAAAGCTTCTAACATATCATCTTCAGATACTTCTTTAGAACCAGCCTCAACCATATTAATAGCTTCTTTTGTACCAGCAACTGTTAAATCAATATCGGATAATTCTAATTCAGCAGGAGTTGGATTGATAATAAATTTACCATCAACTCTACCTACTTTAACGCCAGCGATAGGTCCGTCAAATGGAATTTTTGAAATACATACAGAAAGTGATGAACCAAACATAGCAGCTAATTCAGGTGAATTATCATTATCTACTGATAATACAGTATTAACAACTTGAACTTCATTTCTAAAATCTTCTGGGAACATTGGTCTCATTGGTCTATCTATCATACGTGCAGCTAGTGTAGCAGCATCTGTAGGGCGACCTTCTCTTTTTATGAAACCACCAGGTATTTTACCTACAGAATATAACTTTTCTTGGTATAAAACCATCAATGGGAAGAAATCAGATAAAATATTAGCTGTTTTAGATACAACAGCAGTAGATAATATAACTGTATCACCATATCTTACCAATACTGCGCCATGTGCTTGTTTAGCTAATTCACCATGTTCAACAACTAATTTTCTTCCTCTAAAATCTAATTCAAATACTTTTTTCATACATTACCTCCTAAAATAAAAGACACTTAAAATAAGTGCCTACTTTCTTAAATCTAAATCTTTAATTACTTTACGATATCTTGTAACATCGTTTTTTAATAAGTAATTTAATAAACTTCTTCTTTTACCTACTTTTTTAAGTAAACCACGTCTTGAATGAAAATCATGAGTGTGTTCTTTTAAATGTTCAGTTAAAGTGTTTATTTCATCAGTTAAAAATGCGATTTGAACTTCAATAGAACCTGTATCTGTTTCATTCTTACCGAATTTTTTAACTAATTCTAACTTTCTTTCTTTAGTTAAAGCCATTGTGTTTTCTCCTTTCATAATAATTCGCTCATATCCAAGAAAAAAATTGGAGAATTTCTTTTCTTAGAAATAAGTACATTAATAATATACACTATTTTTATTTTTTATGCAAGTACTATAAGAACATTTTAAAAGGTTTTAATTTATTTTCATCATTTTTATATAAAGCCAAAATATTGTTGCTTCGAAATAAAACATAATCTTTATTATATGCATTATCTAAAACACATCCATTTTTAACTTTGAATTCTAAAGAGCTATCCATATCGATAGTATAGTAATCTTTCAAAACTTCTTCTAATGATAAATACTTAAAATTACCTTTTTCAATATTAGCTAAAGTACATGCATTTTTAATATCATATGTTCCTTGTTTAGTTCTTTCTAAATCACACATAATACCAACAGTATTTAGTTTTGAAGCTATATCCCTAATTAAGCTTCTTATATAAGTACCTTTACTTACTAAACATGAAAACTTAATAATTGTTTTATTATTTTCATATTTAATATCAATTAAAGAAATCTCTTTAATACAAACTTCACGTTTAGGAAGATTAACATCTATACCTTTTCTTGCATAATCATATAATTTCATACCGTTTATTTTAACAGCTGAATATATTGGTACTTCCTGTAGATATGTTGTCTTAAAAGAATTTAAAACATTTAAAATATCTTCTTTATTAAAATAGGTATCCTCATCTTTAATTATAGTTCCCTCAGTATCTAAAGTATCTGTTTCTAAACCCAAAATAGCGGTAGCAACATATTCTTTTTCTTCACTTGTAATAACTTCACTTAACTTAGTCGCTTTACCTACGGTTAACGCTAGAACACCAGAAGCAATAGGATCTAATGTCCCTGTATGACCAATTTTCTTTGTATGTAAAATCTTAGACACTTTATTAACTACATCTCGACTAGTCATACCTTTAGGCTTATTTACAATTACAACACCGTCAATCACGTCTATTATACCCTAATATCATAATTAATCTTAATAGTTGTAATAGGTTAGATAATAAACCAGCAACATAAGTTAAAGCAGCTGCAAATAACATTTTACGACATCCTTCTGCCTCATCATCATCTATTAAATTTAATATTTTTAACTGTTCTTTACCTCTTTTAGAAGCATCAAATTCAACAGGCAATGTTACAAGTTGAAAAACAATCGTTGCAAATAAAATACCAATACTTATCTTAATATATCCAACGACACTTACAAATAAAGCAATAATTAAACCAACATAACCTAAATATGATATTAAATTAACTATAGGAACTAACATAGAACGCATACGGAAAAAAGAATAGTTTTCCTTATCTTGTATAGCATGCCCACATTCATGAGCAGCGACAGATAATGCTGCTATACTCTCACCATGATATATATCATAAGATAATCTAATAACCTTACGCTTAGGATCATAATGATCAGTTAAATCGCCTTGTGTCTCAACAACATAAATATTATCTAAACCATTAGCACTTAAAATCATTCGCGCAACTTCACTACCAGTTATTTTATTGTGTACACTGATTTTTTTATACTTATTATAATTGATTGTAATATTAGCCTGAGCCAGTAAAACAATTATTAATCCTAATAATAACATTATTTATTCACCTCATATGTTGTACCTTCTCTAGTATCTTTAATAACAACACCCTTAGTTAATAATTCATCTCTAATACTATCAGCCAAAGCGAAATCTTTATTCATTTTAGCTTGTTTTCTTTCTTCTATTTTACTTTCAATATATTGTTTTAATTCTAAATCAATAACATTTCCTTTATCACTTAATAAATCTAATGATAAAACAGTATCATATGATTTAATAATTTCTAACTTAGTATAGTTATCAATATTAGCTTTTAAAACATCATATAAGCATGTTAACATTAAAGATGTATTTAAATCATTTTCAATAGCTTTTTTAAATTTGTCGATATAAGCATCATAAACTGCTGTATCTAAACGAGAATAAGATACTTGATTATCTGTACTAGCTTTAATAGCATTAATTTTATTAATAATTTTATTATATATACTTGATGTACTATCTAAAGCTTCATAACTAAATACTAATTGATTACGATAATGTGATTGTAAGCAGAATAAACGATACGCTAAAGGATTATATCCCTTGCTTTCTAATAAAGAAACAGTTAAGAATTCACCATTACTTTTACTCATTTTACCAGAAGCATCATTTAAATGTTCACCATGTAGCCAATAACTACACCATTTATGCCCTAAATAAGCCTCAGATTGTGCAATTTCATTAGTGTGATGAGGAAATATATTATCAACTCCACCGCAGTGTATATCAAGATATTCACCTAAATATTTAATGGATATGCCAGAACATTCAATATGCCATCCAGGATAACCTACACCCCAAGGGCTATCCCATTTCATAGCATGATTAGTAAATTTACTAGAAGTAAACCACAATACGAAATCATAAGGATTCTTTTTATTTTTATCGATATCTACTGAATCACGTACAGCTAAAATTTGATCATCCATATTTCTTCCAGACAATTTAAAATAATCGTTAGCTTTAGAAATATCAAAATAAACATTATCATTAGCAATATATGCATATCCTTTATCTAATAATCTAGATATCATTTCAATATACATATCAATTTGTTCACTAGCTTTTTTTACTATTTCAGGTCTTTTAATATTTAATTTGTTTAAATCTTCAAAAAAAGCGTTTGTATAAAAATCAGCTATTTCATAAACTGTCTTATTCTCTCTTAAAGCTCCTTTTTCCATTTTATCTTCGCCTGTATCAGCATCGCTAGTTAAGTGACCAACATCAGTTATATTCATACATCTTTTTACATTATAACCCACATATTTTAAACCTTTTTCTAAAATATCTTCAAAAATATATGATCTTAAATTACCAATATGGGCATAATGATATACTGTAGGGCCACATGTATACATTGTTACAACATCACCATGAGGCTTAAAATCCTCAATTTTCTTATTTAATGTATTGTATAGTTTCATAAATATCACCTATTTAATTATATCATATACAATAAAAAAAGAGAATCGAAATTCTCTTTTTAAATAATTATCTTAATGTTTTTTGTTTTGCTTTTTCTTCGAAAATAACGTTATGTCTATTTCCTGAAATACACATTTCATCAACTAAATTATACATTAATTTGTTATCTTTAGTTAATAATAATTGACACTCTGACAAGTTTAAATATGAAGTCTTTAAATCTTCCCATCCCATTTTTTCTAATACAGCTACAGCGTATGGAGAAACAGTTGTACTAGATAAATCTTTTGTATAGAATGAGATAACTTTCTTCATTAATTTGTTAACCCAATCTTTATCTCCGTCTTTACCAGCAAGTCTACCTTTAATTATTTCTTCTTTTAAAGCATAGAACTTAGTAGCAAGAGCTTTATCATCTTCGTTTGCAAATAAGATAGCTAAATCAATTTGATTATTCATATCCATATCAATTAAGATATTATTAGTGACAATATTACCACCTAATTTACAGAATAAATCAATAGATTCATCTTGTGATATATTTAAAGTATCAAAATCTTCACCAATTTCATTTGATCTGATAAAAGCAACAGCTTTTCTAACTTCTTCAGAAGTCATACCAAATAACATTTCACGTTCTTCTAATTTGCTATATACGCTATCAGCAGCAGCATTAGATTCAACGATTGATTGAGGTAATACAACTGGTGTTGGAGTAGCAGTAGGTGCTACAGTTGGTGTAGCAGTTGGAGTTGCAGTTGGAGCAAAAGTTGGAGTAACACTTGGAGTTGGAGTAACAGTAGCTTCTACTCTCTTACCACAGCCTCTTAAACCAAATACATCAGATAAACTAGCTTGGCTATCAATAGCGCCTAATTTCTTACCAGCTAAGAACATACCACCACAAAGTACGATAATACCTGCACCAACAGTTATTCTCTTGTGTTTGTGAGTGAATTTAGCAAATTTACTGTTTGTAATAGTAACTTTAGCTTTAACAGCTTTGTCAGATATATTAGTTAAAACTAAATGAACTTTTTCTTGTCTTGCAGTTTTCTTTTCAGCTTTCTTTTCATTTTTAAGTTCAACTCTTTCAGCTTCAGTTAATTTGTACCAATTAGCTTTAGCTTCAGCTTTTTCAGCTTTCTTAGCAGCATTAGCTTCTTTCTTAGAAACTTTTGCAGCAGCTTTTTCGGCTCTTTTCTCACTCTTAACTTGAGCTCTTTCTTCATCTGACATTTTGTACCAATCAGCTTTAGCTTCAGCTTTTTCAGCTTTTTTAGCATTAGCTTCTTGTTTTTTAGCAGCTTTGTTTAAAGCTCTTTCTTCTTTTGCTTTAGATCTTTCTAAAGCTTTAGCAGTTTTCTTAGCAGCTTTTTCAGCTTTCTTATCAACTGCTTTTTCAGCAGAAATAACTTCTGCATCTACTGTAGTAGTTTCTACAGTTTCTTCAGCATTATTAGTAATGCTTCCTTTTTCATTAATTTCTTCCATTTTTTCTTCCCCCTTTAATGAATCGTGTCATATAATAACACACTTATTATTTTTTGTCAACTAGCCATGTTTTTGCATAGTTTTCTCAGTTGTTGCGATATATTATAACACAATTTTTATATTTGTCAAATCAAAATTGCAAAAAAAACAAAAAAATTATCATTTTTATCAAAATTCCTTTATTTTTCAACGTTTTTTTAATATAAAAATTTCTAAATTTTATTCATTTTTAGCCTTATTTTAGTATTTTTTTAAATTTTTATAAAAACTATTGCATAAAATATACAAATATGTTATTATATTTGAGTAATTGTTAATTACAAGTTGGACCCTTAGCTCAGTTGGTTAGAGCATCCGGCTCATAACCGGGCGGTCGTAGGTTCGAGTCCTACAGGGTCCACCACTTATGCGAGTGTGGCGAAATTGGCAGACGCACTAGACTTAGGATCTAGCGCCTTACGGCATGGGGGTTCAAGTCCCTTCACTCGCACCAATCTTTATAATATATAGAGCAACTTGAACAAAGTTGCTTTTTATTATATTTTTATATATAATTGTACTGGTGAGATATATGAAAAACGAAGAATTATTTTTAACAAACAATTCAATTGCTTATGAATTAATAAAACAATTTGAATATCCATATATGGTGTTACCTCATATCAAAGAATATATTATTACTTTAGGGAAAACACTAAATAATGAGTATATTCATAAAAGTGATGATATTTGGATACACAAAACCGCTAAAATAGATAAAAGTGCGACAATAATTGGACCATGCATTATTGATGAAGGTGCCGAAATAAGGCCATCAGCATATATTAGAGGATCAGCCATTATTGGCAAAAATTGTATTTTTGGCAATTCATGTGAGATAAAAAATGCCATAATATATGATTACTCTCAAATACCACACTTTAGTTACATAGGCGATTCAATACTAGGATATCATACGCATATGGGAGCAGGAAGCATAACGTCAAATCTAAGAATTGATCAAAAAGATATTATAATTAAAGATCATAATTTATTATTAGAAACCAGTATGCGTAAAGTTGGTGCTTTTTTAGGAGACTATGTTGAAGTCGGATGTAATACAGTTTTAAATCCAGGAACAATTGTTGGACCGCATACAATAATATATCCATTAACATCGGTTAAAGGTATAATTCCACCACAAAGCATCATAAAAGACAATTAAAAGTGATATGGTTAAATATTAAAAAGAAAAAAAATCAACTTAAAATTGATTTTTTTATTTAGATAATTTAATTACAATACCTGTGATATCATCTTTAGCTATAGCATCTTGATAAACTATAGCTTTTTTTAATTCTAAATAACTTTGTTTTCTAATATCACGCTTATGGCTTTCTAATATTTCTTCTTCGATTTTATTTATTTGTTTTTGATCATGATAATGTTTAATAGTGCCACCTAACGAAGAAAATGCCACAGTAGTACCAGCCATCAAAGCAAAAACAATATCCTTATTTAATTTACGTAACTTTATCATTTTATCCCCCTTTTTTATTGACTTAGGTATTATATCATAAAGTAATTATTTGTCAAATCAATCAAAAAAATAGCATCAAAGCTATTTTTGTAACATATTTAATAAATTTATCTTAAACATATCTTTTTCATAATTTTGTTTAGATACCATAACACCTTTATATGTAGTTAATTCTGTTTGGTGGCCTTCACCTAAGATGCCTTCAGGTGTTATCTTGTCTAATAAAACAATCTTTTTGTCTTCATATACAACATAATGTAGTATAACATCACCATGTACCTTAGAAAACATAATATCAGTTGGAAGTTTCAATTCAAATACTTTAGAATTGCTTTTTTCATTTTCCTCAACTAAGTTACCTAAGAAATTACCTTCCTTTAAAGAAGGATAATAAGAAAAATATAATTTTTTATATGCAAGCATATTATATTTCTTTAATGATCTTTCATACTTCTTAAATTCATTCTCATTAGTGTACTCAAATATGTAGCTATCCTTCATCCATCGACACCTCTGCTATTCTATAAATATCTTAACACAGGCAATACTATTTGTCAAACAAAAAAGGATTGAAATTCAATCCTTAATTACATGATGTTACAGTACCTCTTGTTACACAAGTTCTATAATTTCCTGTGTTAGTATATCCTTGACTAATCAAGTAATTATTATTTTTAGAAATACTATATCTTTTATCTGTATATGTAGTTTCTTTTTCAACTGGTACTAATTCTCTATATTCGAATTTAATATAAGAAGTTCTGTCACTTACAGTTCTACAAATATTTCTTGTTACATTACCATATTTAACACATCCGCTACCTGTATCAGTATATCCTGTTGGACAAACACCATCTTTAGAACCAGATGTAACTAATTTCTTACATACTGTACCATCAAGTTCACCATCTTCACAGTAGTATTCTTTATTTATATTTATTTTAGCCTTAGAAACATTGTAATTATATGTGTGCTCGTATGCACATTTAGCACATGGCTTAGAAAAATCAACTTTTATTAAACTATATTGAGTTGTACTATCACTTTCTAATGGAGTTGATGATGATGTAGTACCAGCAGGTATCCAGTCAGTACTTGTTGAAGTTCTAACTTTAGCAGGAGAAGTTACAATTTCTTCTTTGTAAGTAGATGTTTTACTTACATAATCAATTGCTTCTCTTATTTCTTCATTGTCACAAACTTCTTCAGTTAACCAACCATAATCGATATTTCTGTATTCTTTAGTTGTAGAATACTTATCTACATAAGTATAAACAGAGATTCCACCTTTTTCAGTATAATAAGCAGGTTTCCAATCAGACCATTCATTTACTGTTCTTGTAGCAGTTATTTCTTTAGTATATAAATATTCTTTATATTCATCGTAATATTCATTCCAGTTAGCTGTTAATGTAATGTTACCAGTTACAACTGTATTAAAATCATAAGCTTTACCATTTAATGTCCATCCTGTGAATGTGTATCCAGATCTTGTTGGATCAGCAGGTTTAGAAGCTTTAGCACCATAATTAACTGTTTGAGTACTTACAGCACTACCACCATTACTATTAAATGTTACTGTATATTTGTTAATTGTCCAGTTAGCAACTAGTTTAATGTTACCAGTTACAACTGTATTAAAATCATAAGCTTTACCATTTAATGTCCATCCTGCAAATGTATATCCAGCTTTTGTTGGATCAGCAGGTTTTGTAGCTTTAGCACCGTAATTAACTGTTTGAGTACTTACAGCACTACCACCATTAGCATCAAATCTTACTGTATATTTGTTAATATTCCAGTTAGCAACTAATGTAATATCACCAGTTACAGCAGTATTGAAATCATAAGCTTTGCCATTTAATGTCCATCCTGCAAAAGTGTAACCAGTTCTTGTTGGATCAGCAGGTTTAGAAGCCTTTTGACCACTTGTGATTGTTTGAGCACTTACAGCACTACCACCATTACTATTAAATGTTACTGTATATTTAACAGCAGCTTGTGGTTGTGGTTTAGTCTCTTCTGGTTTAGTTTCTTGTTGTGGTTTATTATTAGCGTTATTGTTAGTATTTTTACTATTGTTAGCTTTTTCTACAGCACAACTACCGTTGCAACCAATAGTAACCATTTTGTGATTTTTATAGTTTTCACAGTTTAAAACAACTTTTAATTGATATTCATTATTCATTCTAGTTATTTCAACATATGATTCTTTTAAATCACATTTAGCATTACCACCGATGTTTAATACTAATTTCTTTTCAAGCATTTCGCCTAAAGTTAATTTGACAGAATCACCGATTTTTGAAGGCATTCTATCTGATGTAAAATAATCTTTTGCCGCATTTTCTAAACTATCTAAATAGTTAGAATAAGTTTCATAGCTAGTATTGTTATCCAAATATCTCTTAGTTGGGAATAACCACACTAATATGAAAACGAATAAAGTAATTAATAAAACTACTAATATAGCGTTTCTTAATGAAACTTTGTTTTTTCTTTCTTCGTACATAAATCTTCCCCCTTTTGAATAAGTACGCTGCATATAATAGCACAACAACTGACTTTTGTCAAATTTTCCATTTTTTCAGGCAGTAACTTCAGCTGTTGCGTAGTATTATAACACGTTTTTTGTATTTGTCAAATCTTTTTTAAACTTTGTTTCAAAAAAATTTAATTTATTAAAAAAATATAGAAAATAATTCTATATTCTTATTTGTGCAATAGTACAACCAGCATTGAAATTATAAATTTTAAAGTCAATAACATTTTTATTTCTTTTTAATGTTTCTTGCGTTGCTTTTTTAATAATACCACTACCTATACCATGAATAATCAAAATAATCTCATTTTTCATGGTTATATTATCTTTTATAAAATCATTAATCATAACTCTAGCGGTATCACTATCTGTACCATGTAAATCCAACTTTGGTAAATTATCTATAAATATAACATCATTTAATTTCATAAGTTGCCTCCTAATTTATTATTTTTCAATATAGCCTGATATAGTACTAGTATACATATCATCAGTTATAGGTTTATATCTATCACCTTTATAATCATCTGTAAAACCATTATATGCTTTATATACCTCATTAGTCTCTGTATCATAAACTCTTTCGTAACCTAATGTAGCATCACTTTGCTTTTGACTCATAATATCATAACTATTATTTCTGTTTTCCCAAGATGACATAATCATATCAGATGTTTCATTGTAAACTCTTTGGTTAGCTTTAAAATTAGACATAATAGCTTTTTCTTCATTATTAAATCCAGAAACAAAGGTATCACTAAATTCTAAAGTACTTAAACAATTTTCTAAGATAGGCTGCCAATTAATAAAATCAGCATCTGGAGCACTCATATATATAATGTTATATATAACAAGCGGCGAAACATCAACGGTAGGTCCAAAAATATTCCAAATATTTTCAGAAACATTATATGTTCCTACACTTTTAACATCTGCCATAAAAATACCTTGATTCAACTCACCATCATCATTTGTAAAATGCGCTCTTAAAATACTGCCACCTAAAGCACTAGTACCTAAAGATTCAATAACTTCAAAATTATTGATATGTTCAAAATACTTGTATTTAACTTCATATTGATTAGAATAATCTATAGCATCATTCCATACTTTATAAAATTGTTCTGTTGTTTGTGGATCAATGTATGGTAATTTAGCAAATATTTGACTAGGATAATATTTAATTTGCCAATTCCTAGCTTTTTCTGATTTCATGTATCCTTCTAATTTCATACCAAAGGAAAACATATAATTAGGATTAGTAGGATTGTATACCTTAAAATTATAATGAATGTAATCAGCCGGAGCCACTTCTACTTTCCATCCTTTAGGAATTTTTAATTTAATCAAACCGTTGTCAAAATTATCATATTGCATTTTTGCCGTTTCACTATATTTAATAGCAACCTTCGTACCATCACTTAATTTAATGGTATCATTAGAACAACCAACACATAATGTAATTAAACATAAAGCCATAATAAATTTTTTTAGCATTCATACCCTCCTCATACTAAAATACTTACCACCCTAACTATAACACAAAAAAGATTTCTTGACAAATCAAGAAATCTATACATTATTTTTTAATATTCGATAAAGTTAATACTCTTCGATATGGTTTGATATTAGGTTTATTCCAGCTATCATAATTATCATCATTAGCATCAAATAAAATACCTGTGCCACCTTTTTCTTCCCATTCGTCAAGGTTTTTTATGCAATCATCTATTAATATATTACCTTTAGCATCAACAACATCTGATTTTTTAACATTATAAGGTACCAAAGTAACATTTTGTTTAATACCATTTTCTTTAATCCAATTAATTTTAGCCGTTCCTTCAGCCAAGGAATGTATTTTAGTTAAAATAACTGATTTATCATCCATTTCACTTAGATAATGTAAAGAATTATTAAGAGGCTTAGAATTATGCAAAATACTATCCCAGTCAGCATTAGCTATATAATCAATTTTAGTTTTCTCAGGTAATAGATGTCTATTAGGATTCTTACGCCATTCACGGAATAACTCTTCCTCTGTATCCAATATAACACCATCAAAATCTATATAGATCATATTATGTGATGTATCTTTAGCATTTACAGCCTTCATAATCAATAATAAATCTTTTAACTCAACAGTATTATTAATATAAGGCATAACTTCCTTTAAAGGAGTTATATTTTCTAAATATGGTAGATCATGATAAAAGCCCATTCCATTATTCTCATATATTGTATACCCTTTAAATAATTCAACATATTTAACGCCTCTATTAGTTTCTAATCTTTCAAATAAATACTTTAAATTTTTACCTTTAAAATTAGGAACGCCAACAGAACTATCATTAATGATACCTAGATTAGCCACATATAAGCGACTAGTTTTATATTTATCTTTCATCATATATTCCATATGTTCACCTCAATTTGTAATACGGAGTTTAATTATATTATACTCAATTTTTTTCTATTTCCTTGCTTACAACTATCCTTTTTCTTTTGTATTAAATCATCCATAGCATGTAAGTTTTCCTTTTGCTCTTGTTCTAATTTCTTTATTTCGAAATTCATTTTCTTGAGTTCTTCCATCATCGCATGTCTATGTCCTTTAAGTTCATCCATTAGTTTGCAAATGTTCGAATCCACGATAATAGCTTCGGCTATCTCTTCTTGAATATCAACGTAATTTTCAAACGTATTAATATCAATATTAAAACCAGACATAATAAGGTCAAAAAGTTCATTGCATGCATGCAATAATTTTCTTATATCTTCATTACGGGGCTTAGTATCAGAAATAATAGAATCAAGTTTTGGTTTTATTGATGAAACCCTTTTTATGCCATCATTTTCTTCAAAAACTAATTTTTCATCATAAAAGTATTCTTTTTTTACTTGATATGTATATCCGTACTCTCCTATCTCATCTTTATCAGGGCCAAACTCAATTTTGCCAGAAATAATAGAACGCACAACAAAATGTTCAATTACAGAATCAATCAAATTGCTATCTTTTAAGAAATCATATAAATATCCTTTTTTCATCATAAACGTTAAACCTCACCCGTTAAAATATTATACTTATTTATATAAGATTGTCAACCTAATATTCTGTAATAAAAAAGATTAGTTATAAAACTAATCTATTGTTTCAATCTTCATTAAATTTGTGAAGCCTATTTTACCAGCTACTAGTCCGCCTGTAATAACAATATTATCACCTTTATCAAGTTTCATAAATTTTTTAGCCTCAGTGATACATAAATTCATAAGTTCATCTAAATCTGATTTAACACCAACAACTTTAGAATAAACGCCATAATTTACCGTTAACTTATTAGCAACTTCTTCACTACCAACCAAAGCTAAAATAGGACATTTTGGTTCCAAATTAGAAATAAGTTGTGCAGAAGTACCTGATATAGTTGGTACAACTATTAATTTAGCATCTAAACTATTAGCAGCAGTAGCTACTGACTTAACAATAGCATCTTTAGCATTTTCAACTTTCTTATCAGCAAATATATTTTGATAATCAATAGATTCCTCAATATGTTCACATATACCAGCCATAGCTTTTACTGTCTCAACAACATATTCACCAGTTGTTGTTTCACCAGATAACATAACAGCATCTGTTCCATTATATACAGCGTTAGCAACATCAGTAACTTCAGCTCTTGTTGGACGTGGATTATGTTTCATTGATTCTAACATTTCAGTTGCTACAATACACATCTTCTTATATTGTCTACATAACTTAACTATTCTCTTTTGACAAATAGGCAAATCAGACATAGGCACTTCAACGCCTAAATCTCCTCTAGCTACCATACATCCATCAGAAACTTTAACTATTTCTTCTAAGTTATTCATACCCATTTGAGATTCAATTTTAGAAATAATTTTCATATCTTCTCTATTTTCATATTTCAATATTTCTCTTATAGCTAAAACATCTTCTGGTGATTGTACGAAACTAGCAGCCAAATAATCACCTTCATGTCTACATGCATAAATAATATCTTCTCTATCTACATCAGATATAAAAGGTATATTTAAATTAACGCCAGGAGCTGATAAACTCTTTCTTGAAAATAATCTACCACCATTTATAACTTTACATACTAAATAGTCAGCATATTTTTCAACAACTTCAATTTCCATTAAACCATTTTCTAATAATATAGTATTACCAATTTCTAAAGCATCGATAGCATTAGGATGATTTAATGAAAATCTTTCATTATCACCAACAACATTTTCTTTAACAATTTTAATTGTATTACCAGGCACTAATTCAATACCTTCAGGTATAACTTCACCATTTCTAAATTCAGGTCCTTTAGTATCATACAATATACCAATATGTGTATTTAAATTCTTTCTAACAGTTTTAACTGTGTTAACAACAGTTTCTCTTTCTTCAATTGTAGCATGAGAAAAATTAATTCTAGCTACATTAGCTCCAGCTTCTACCATTTTTGTAAATACTTCGACAGAAGAAGAAGCAGGTCCAATACTTGTTACTATTTTTGTTTTTTTCATATAATTTACCCTTCCTTTTTAACGTAAACTGCAACATTATACCAAAGAAAAAAAAGAAATGCAAGTTTCTTTTTTAAATTAATACTATACTTCAATTGTACTACATAAAAAAGACCAAATGAGGTCTTTATTTACTAATTTTACTATTATCTATGCTATGCTCCAAACTATAACGTTGCATCTTCTCAAGTATAGCATCTCTTTTTTGTATCAAATCATTAAACTTCTTAGTATTTTCTGTTTCTTTTTTATTTCGTAAGTCATTAATTAAATGGAGATATTTAAAACCACTAAAATTTTGACCACACGCCTTGATCAATTGGTTCAAATCCTCAAAATTTTCTTTGCCAACTTTATCAAATATGATATCAATGCGTCCGTCACTTCTACTTGCTATAATATCATCTTTAAACTCTTTATAGAAATCTTTTACCAAGAAAATATAGTTATCATAACTTGTAAGACGTCTTGCTTTAGCATATTCTTTTGTATCAAATACATGTCTATCTTTTTCTAACATTTTAGTATATATTTCCTGAGTTATTATTTCATTAATAACTTCGTTGAACAATTCATGAGAACGCGTATTTTCTTCATTTTCATCATTCTCACAACGCTGCATTTTTAAGTGTAAATCATCCCAACCACATAGTATATCACATGCACTATCATCAACTTTATTAAGATGTAATTCAAACAGATGATTAAATTCATGAATAATATGATGATCAACCACACCATCTTCCACATTAAGGCCAGAATTGATTACAACAGTTGAAAACAGCTCATAACCATTATCTTTTTTAACAATATTAGGGCACACATAAGTTGGACCAATCGCATCTTTAAATATTCTAGTCTCATATCCTGATGTTGGACCTAAAAGATTTAAAGCATCAACCTCTTTTTTAGTTTCAATATAAGATGGCAAACTACTATAAAAGGCATCATTGCTTTCACTTTTAAGACGATCCTTCATACTTTGAAAATTAGATATTCTTTCATTTGATGGCCAAACAGTTTTTGCTTCAGGACTATTTACATAATCTTCATACTTATCACCTAAGTCAATTCCTCTAGCCTTAAAATAAGATATTCTTTCATTTGTGATACTTTCCTTTACCCACGATGAAGCGTCACTATCAGCCAGTTTTTCGTTATTTTCTTCTGAAAAAGATAAAATACCTGCTGAACTATCAAGACCTGAACCAAAAACACTAGTAATATTTTTATTTAATTTGTGTGTTTTCAACTCACCTTTAACAGAATCAAATAATTTTAAATCCTCTTCTTTTAATAGATCTCGATTAGACTCAATTAGTTTATAATAATATTCAGTTTGATATTTTTCTTCATTAACAGCCGCTAAGTCTACTTCTTCTTGAATTGTTTTATATTTTTTCATTATTTCATTATATTCAGTTAATAATGCTGGAAATATTTGTGTATATTTAATTAATGTTTTTATTTCATTATTTTGTACATAACTATCAAAATTGTCCAAAGTTATATTAGGGTCTATTTTGGAAATAAATGATGATATGAGTTTGAAAGCTCTTTTATATGTATCATCAGCTTTTGAAATGTCACTGCAATCTAATAAATAGTTTCTTAATACTGTATTAGCTTTTTCATACTTAGATGGCAATTCTCGTGTTTCAACCATTTCATCATATTCAGATGCCGTAAATGCTGGAATGTATATTTGTATATTTTCCAAGCCCTCTTTCTTATAAAGAGTCTTTCTTCCTTCAGCGCCTAAGCAATGTAAATTATAAAACGTGTCAAAACGATCTATAATTGAATGCTTTGGGTTCTTTAATGTGCAGGTTCCTAGTAGGTCCTTATATGTGAAATTAGATACTTCATTTTTTAACATTGCATTAAACATATTACTTGATATTTCCGCATCTATCTTAGACAAATAACTTTTTTTATCTTTAATACTTAAATACGCTATAGGCAATGCTTTACTGAATTTTTCTTCTATTTCTTTTCTTCTATCTTCACCATAAAAATCAACAAAAGTATCTATAAGTACTGGCCATTTATCCCTAAGTGTTTCTGTGCAATTTAGTTTTTTATCATATAAATCAATCATGTATTTCACCTAACAGTCTTTTAAAACCTTGATAGTTTGAAGGGAATATACCTTTTCCATGAAATATTTCTTCTTTTTCATTTGTAGTTACAATAACTTTAAATTCTTCACTATCAATCATTTGATCATATCCATACTCATTGTCCCATAATCTAATAGTTCTTACTAATTCATCTAAAAATTTATCATTTAAAGTATATATTTTATTATTCATATAACATGATTCTCTAGGATATGAAATAATTAAATGTATACTATCAAATATACCACTACGAATAATTACTTCAATTGTATTTATCATACTATCACCTATTTCATTATATCATATATATAAAATAATAATATATAAAAAACTAGATTTCTCTAGTCTAATTATCTATTTAAATATTTTTTTAATACTCTATATGGCTCAATATTACCCTTTCTAAAGTTATCTTCTTCAATAAATTTATCTATTTGATCAATTGCATACCACTTAACGTATTCTACCTCTTCCTCTTGCAGTTTTAATTCATCAATATTAATTTTCTTATCTGTATAATATAATTCTACATATGCTTTTTTCATACATAAAGTATCTATAAGTTTCACATCATCAGGTAATAAATCAATACTTAATTCTTCCTTAGCTTCTTTAATAACAGTTTTTAGTCCATCATCGCCAAAAGTAACATGACCACCTGTAAAAGCCAATTCATTATGTCTATTAATAGATGTTTTTTGAACTAATAGTTCACCTTTTTCATTTTGAATAAAGAGCAAAATAATCATAAAAAACCTATTTTCAGGTAATTCTAATTTTAATTCCCTATCCACTTTTTCATTTAACATTTTTTTGTTTTCATCAAAAACTTGCAAATATTCCATAAAACACCTCCATATATAAATACATTATATCACGTATAATACTGATTAGTAAATGAAACGGATTTGAAAATTTTGAATTATTCATCATTTACTATATAATATTTTCTATTCATTTTTATAAAAATGAATAGAAAATTCGCGATTGAGTTTAGGCAGATTATAT
>JAEEGL013591649.1_pt1 | contig 17993 bp, 18 predicted proteins | sample 9134231 | NCBI WGS metagenome assembly JAEEGL01 (sample SAMN16246548, study PRJNA631951) | gut metagenome | biome: gut microbiome; feature: rumen; material: fiber-attached | host: Bos | place: Iran: Karaj | collected 2018-10 | reverse complement strand
GCCCTCCACATAGTCGGAAGCGGTGAGGCGACGACGTGCAAAACGATTGCGGTTGAGGTGAGGATTGACGATAGAGACAGGACCTACGCCACTGTTCACAGTCAAGCCTGCATATTCGGGATTGTTTTCAGGATGCTCCATATAAAAGGTTGAAAAGGTGAAAAATTGAAGAGGTGAAAAGGTGTAAAATTGAAAAGATTAAAAGGTGAAAAGGTTAAGGGATTATTTTTTAATTTTTCAACTTTTCAACTTTTCACCTCTACATTGATGTATTGTTTCGCTTGCTTTGGTGCGTCTGTGATGAGCATGACGCGCATGCGGCCTTTGCTCTTGCCCATGTATCGGGCAGCGACGCTTATCTTCAGCTTTGTGCTTTTGCCCGGGCGAATGGTACTCTTGTCGATACTGACGCTTATGGCTTTGTTGAAGACCTGTACTGCGTGGATGTGGAGGTCGCTCTTGCCGGTATTGGTGAGGAGGATGGTGCGGCTGAGTTCCTTCTTCCCATTGAATGCCCCCATGTCGACCGACGACTCGCTGATGCTGAGCTCAGGAGCTCCCGCAAGAGCCTCGTCGCTCATGTCGGCAAAACTTGGCAGAAGGATGGCCGAGACGAGGATTTCGTTCGTTTCTCCTATCTTGTCGCCCATATAACGGGACAGATAAATGCTGGTTTGGTTGAGACCAAGAGTGTTGAGCTTCTCGCTGTCGAGAGTGAGGCGAATGGTGCCCGTCTTGCCTGCGGGAATGTCTTCGGGAAGGTACTCGGCAGAGATATAAGGAGGCAGATGCATGAGCTCGGGGCGGAAAGCAGTCCTGTCGGCATTCAGGATGCGAAGTTCGGCAGTGGGATGGTCGCCACGATTGACATCTTCAAACTCGATGGTGTTCGTCATGAGCCTCACATTGCCAAGGTCGATGGGGAACTCTGCACTATAGTCGTGCACTTCGGTCACAACGGTTCCCTGAATGGCCATGTAGGAAGGCTTATCCGAGGCATCGGTCAGCACCTCGACTTCCTTGTAGAAAGAGCCCAGCAGCTTGGCATCGAACGTGAGACTTATCTCGCCTCGAGCACCTGCGGCAATCGGCGTTTTAGGGAAGGAGACATCGAGGCAACCACACGAAGCCTTTACCTCTTTGATGACGAGCGGCTTGTCGCCTTTGTTTGTAAAGCCCAGACTGAACTGTCGGGGCACTTGGAACTCCACTTCGCCCACCTTCTTGATGTCCGTGTCAGGCACAAAGCGAGGCTGAGCCAGAATCATTGAACATTGCACATTGAACAATGAATAGGCAGCGAAGAGAATGAGGAGAGTTATATATCGTTTCATGTATTATCGCATTTTACCGTGCAAAGGTACAAAAAAAAGTTCATAGTTCATAGTTCATAGTCCATAATTATTTCGTATCTTTGCAGCAACTATACATTATAAACTATGAAGCAAGGCTCGACGATAGTCAACGACAAACTAAAAGGAAGGCTTTTTCTGTTCCTTTTTGCGCTAGTTCTCATCAGCGTGTTCAGCACCTGCTCGTTCCTCTATCCGCTCAATCCGTGGGACGATGCCAATGTCTACATGACGATAGGCAACGCGATGCTCGGCGGCAAGGAACTTTATGTGGATATCTTCGACCACAAGGGCCCTGTGCTCTTCTTCCTTCACGAATGGGCGGCCATGCTTTCGAGGAGCAGTTTTGTGGGCATCTATCTCGTGGAGATAGTGTGCTGCTACTTCTATCTGCTCTATTCGTGGAAGACGATGAAGACCCTCTCTGACTCCCCCTCTATGGGGAGAAATAAAGAAAGCCTCGCCCTAGAGGGAGAGGTTTGGAGAGGGTCTGCTCTCTGTCTCCTTGGCATCCTGACCTATTCCTCCGACTTCTTCTCCTATGGCGACAGTGTGGAGGAGTTCGCCCTTCCCATCTTTGCCCATAGCCTGTACCTTTTGCTGAAGTTTGTCAGGGATCGGGAAGTGCCGAGCCGTTGGAATTCCGTGGCGATGGGCATAGGGGTCGCGCTTCTTTTCTGGATGAAGTTCAACCTCCTGTTCTTCTATGTGGGAGCGGGCCTTGCGTTGCTCTACATAGCTTGGAAGCACAGACAAATGGTAGCTCTGTGGAAGATGGTGCTTTGGGCTTTTGTCGGCTTTGCCTTGGTGAGTGCCTGTGTGGTAATATACTTTGCCTGGCACGGGACGCTGGATGCCCTATGGTATTCATATTTCGAGGTCAACATCTTCCACTATCATGGCGTGGGGACAAACGGCGAGCCTCCTTTCTGGTGGTTCAAGCTCGTGAAGCTCGGCATCTGGGCAGTACTGATGATTCCCGTCTTCTTCCTCAAGGTGAGCAAGGAGGTGAAGCTCCTCGTCTTCGGCACTTACGGCATGCTCGTCCTCTCCTTCGCTACCTTGACGGTGCAGTTCTACTACTTCCTCACGCTCTTCCCCTTCTTTGCGTTAGCCCCCTCCTTCTCCCCCTTTGGGGGAGTGTTCAAGCAGCAAGCCTCTTCGTCTCCGGGGCACTCCCCCAAAGGGGGAGCGGGGAGGGGGCTGTTGTTGCTCTTCGTTGCCTTTTTGGCGATAGCCACCAACTGGAACATTGTGACGCTTCTGAACGGCACATTCCCGCACAGTGTGCTCGAGATGGCTGAAATCATCAACAAAAATGAGAGCGAGGACAGCGAGGTGCTGACTTTCAGCTCGTACGACACGGGCATCTATCAACATACTCGCCACTTGCCGCCCAACCGGAACTACTTCCTCTCGAGCATTCTCGATCCTGAGATAAAGCGGGAACAGGCCGAGTGGGTCAACTCGGGAAAAGTGAAGTACCTGGTTCGCGAGATTGGCGCCATCAACACCTGCCACGAGTACTACGAGGCACCCATCCCTGCGAACTACCGGCTCATCTACGACAACGAGGAGCTGTTCCGCTACCGTTTCATCTGGCAGCCGCTGAGCTACCTCTGGAACCTTACCTGGCCGCGACCTCTGCTCAGGCACATCATGGAGCCCGTCACCGTCAACCAGAAGATGCAGGTTTACGAGCGAAGGCCTTAGAGCTTACCACTCATCGTCCCAGGCATTCTTGTCGCTGTAATGATGTTCTTCTTGGACACCAGCAGGCACATTTGTCCCACCTGGAGGTATCACATTGTCAGGGTCGGGGCTGCCGGAAAGCAGCACTCCCCGTTGTTGCAACAGGACTACTGCCATTCCGGGCTTCTTGTATGAAGTTTTCATCGTATGGCCTCCTTTCTGCCGTTGTGGATGTAGATGCCCTTCTGTGTGGGTTCGCCTGAGAGACGGCGACCGTTAAGGTCGTACCAAGCGGCCCCCTCTTCCGTCTCCCCGAGGGGAGAAACTATTCCTGTCGGATCATCATCATCTTCGCCATCAAAGAAGCGCATAGCTGGAGCGTAGCTTGTATTGTTTCCGTATTTGCTTGTCTTGCGGATTATCCAGCGATAAGGGCCAACTGTCACACTGTTGCTATTGCCGAGGCTGATTCCTCCGTTGATGTCGATGTAGTAGAAGGGGTTGCTTGCCGAGGGCGAAGTGTTCTGGTAGATGCCGTAAATCTCGTAGATGTCTTCCATTGTTTCCATCTTGGCAAGTACTTCTGTGTTCTTTGCCTTCAGCGTAGTGTTGGTTGTGGTGAACGTGTAGCTTCCGATTTCTTCCTTGGGTTTAAAGACGTAAGGCATATTGGCATGAAGCACAGTGCCTGCGCTGATGGGTTTCAGGAATACCCACATCTCGTCTGTTGCTCCTTGGCTCGGAGTGGGCGAATTGGCAATCATGTTAATCTTGTAGAAACTGAACTTGCTTTCGTCAGTGGAAGTAATTGTATAGTCGAAAGGTACGAACCAAGCCTGATGCTTGCCCACGCGCTCAGAGCCAAACGTCCTTGTATAGGTGGCTGTGGATACAGAACCGTCTTGTGTTACCTTATAAGGAGTGCCGTCCACCAGTTCACCTCCTTGCCATTGTGCATAGAGTGTTACAGTGGCACCTGACGTTGACGTTAGACTGCTGACACTTTGTTGGTTAGCGTAGGAGGTGCCGCTGCCGTTGGCTTGGGTGTTCCATTCACCAAAGACAAGGTTTGTGTAAGCGAAGGTGTTATTGCTTAGTTGCTGGGGCACATTGTTCATCAGATTCAGACTTGTCATTGTACCCGTTCCACCATTGGCATTGAATGTGACTGTGTAGGGATAGGTTTCAAAAGGACTTAATGAAATGTCGCCTGTCACTAAATCGCCGATGGTAATGGTGCCGCAGTTGGAGTATTTTCCTTTACCGATACTGAAGGGAGCGTTGGAGCCTTTTGTCGCTGTTACGCTGGTCACCCCGTTGGTAATGGTAATGTCACCGCAACCTATTTTCCAACCTGCTCCGATTCCTGCTGCTGATGACCCACCATAGGCATAGACGGTACCACCGTTAATAATGATATTGCCGCAGAATGAGTCGCTAGCACTGCCATGGCCAGCACCTATGCCTGCTGCCTGGTTTCCTCCCTTAGCAGTGACTGTGCCACCACTGATGGTGATATTGCCAGAGGAAGCTCCTAGTTCATAGCCAGCGCCAATGCCAGCCGAGCCATAACCTCCGACGGCTTCAATGATGCCGCTTTCAATGACGATATTACCAGCGGGTGACGTATTGGCTCCACCAATGCCAGCGCCAAGGGAGCCACCTGTAGCGTTTAGTGTTCCTTGGCCTTTAATGGTTAGAGTATAGCCAGTTTTTACGTAAATGCCAGATTGACTAGAAAATCCTTTCACATTGTTGGTTGTGCCTTCGGCAAGAATAATGGTAACGTTGCCGAGGCAGTTGATACCTGCCCATTTGTAGTTACTATTATTATCGTTACCATTAATTGTCACTCCACTGAGTGTCACGGTTGCACCGTCGGCAATGGAAATCTTGTAGTTGCCAGCCAGTGTACCAGTCAATAGGTCGCCATTCTGCGCCGTGTAGTGACCGGAAAGTTTTGAGAGGTCTGCTCCTTGAATCCATTGTGCAGTTTTACTAGTTGCGACTGAGGTGAGTTTGTGGTGAGTTCCATTACCCCAGCCCCATCCGTTAAAGTAGTAACCAGAAACAGGAGTTAAAATGTCGTCGTATGAAGGCTCCAGCTTGAAGTAAATATCATTCCCGGATCTGTAGAATTGGCAGTTTGCTGCAGCAGACCCCGAAGAGGCAACATGATTAGGATTATTCGTTTTATAGGTAAAATTATATTCAGACGTGTTGCCGGGGGTTCCCGAGTATAGGGTGACGGTGTAGGCTGGTGCCATGTTAGAGTTGGCGTGTAGATATATGTAAGCACCGCCGCCACCTTTGTTCAAGTCGTAGCCAGTTTCCCATGAGCCGTTCAACCCCAAGGCACCTGCCGCACTGGATTGACTGGTTTGGAAATAAATGTCTGTTAAGCAATAACCATTAGTGTTATTGTCATCTGTGGTATAGTATAGATAAATGTAATTGCTATTGGAGCCAGCACCGCTGTTAAGGTCTCCCTTGTTGTTGACAAACTGAGTTTTGCCAGCATAAGGAACGAGCTTATATGTGTGACCGGATTCAGTAAATTCATCGACAGGATTTTTACCTTCTTTAAGAAATAAATTGGTAATGTAGCCGAAGTTGATGTCATTGCTGCTTTCCTTTTTGCATAGCAGGTAGATGTAGTCGCGACCGGATTTGTTGACACCTTCATTCAGATCTTGGTCAATAACCGTCCAACCTTGGTTTTGGTAGGTAGTCTTTAGGGTGTTGATTTCACTTTCTGAGGGTGCTCCGATAAGCATCAAGTCCTTGATATAGTCCGCTGCCTGGGCCGGGGTCGTTGTGAACACTGCAAGCAGCAACAGCATGGCTGCCCTTGCTAAGGAAGTGGTAAAGTTTTTCATATTGTCAGGTTTTTAGTGTTTCTGCGTGCAAATATACGCTTTTTAATTCAAAGTTCAAAAATTTTTATAAAATTTTTTATGGTGGACTTGTTGTTTTGCAAGGGTGGGAGAATGAAAAAATGGAAAAATGTGTCGAAAAACGGCTGGTTCGCGAGAGAGACTGAGATAAAAAGCCCCCACGATTGTGAGGGCTTTTCTTTTACATGGGGCCGAAGCCTAAACACGAGGTGGTCGTGATGGCGGTCAGGGCTGCCGTAATCGCAGCCACAATGACTTTGAGGATTACTTCCCAGATGTTTTTGTTTTTCATGGCATTTTAGATTAAAGTTTAGAGTTTAGAGTCAGTAGTGAGTTTAGAGGCAGGAGCGGGGTTGGAGTTGAGAGTTTAGGGTTTGGGATTTCTCTCTCTACTCTCCACTCTCTACTCTCTACTCCAAGCCATGGATCGTGTCGGTGTTTCTGACTACCTCGATGGCGTCGCCCTGTGCAGAGCGGCTGGGGACGAGCTGGAAGGTAGCTTCCTCGCGGAGGTTCTGGAAATCCTTGCCGGGCGTCCAGCGGACGTTGACTGCCTTGATGTTGGCGGCGCTGAAATCGTCGGTCGTGACGGCTCCCTCGCAAGCGAGTTCCACGGAGAAGTCCCCTAGGTCGCCCAGCTTCACCTTGTTGCCGGCGAGGAGCTGCTCGCGGATGCAGTTCACGACGTCGATGATGACGCCCTTGATGGTGCCCTTGGAGAAGGGACTGTTGTGCTCTGCCACGTGTGCGCAGAACTGGTCGAAACTGAGAACCTCATGCACCTGAGCGGTCCCGTAGGCTTTGGTTTCGGTGATGTTCTCTTTTTTCGTTCCGGGCTTGGTGCCCATAATCATAATACTGTAATTAATCATTTCGACCCCCTCCCGTCCTCCCCCTTTGGGGGAGGAGTTTTGTATTCCGCGGAGAGGATAGCGGGTGTTAGATTTTTAAGGTTGTTAATTCTCTCTTGAGTGGTTTGAACTAAGCGTGCTATGTTGCCGCACTAAACGTGTTAAATTGCGCACTTTAACGTGTTAAGTTAGCATTTTAGCTGTGCTTCGTTTTCTCTCTTAACTACACTACAAAGGTACGAAAAATAATTGAATTATGCAAGTGTTCTTATAGCTTCCGAGCGAGTTGTTACGGATGTCGTGCATCGGCTGAGGCATCCTTCAAGTTTTGCCTTTAAGAAAGAAAGCCAGGCGTTAACTGTTAACCGTTAACTGCCGTTTTCCATATTCACACATACTATCATATACCATCCTTTATATTATATAATTATATAATATAAAATAGAAAATATACCCTATCACTATATGTTGATTATGCGAGTTAACACATAACACATAACGCTTTCGCATATAAGGCTTGTCTGATTTTTGCATGTTTTCTTGGTTGCCTTATACTTTTTCTATTTGCGTTATTTAACATCGCGTGTTGGGGAAACAATATTTTAAACGCGCGCGCGTGAGAGGCCTTATTTTGAGGCCTCTTTTTGTATTATTTTGTCCGTAAGGTTACAACCTTCGTCTTCATTGTCACCGACCAGGTGCGCAAACGTCATAGCGGCGGCGCCATCACCGATGAACTTTTCATGCGCAAGTGTAATGAATAAAACTCTTGTGCAAAAATAGCGCGGTAATTTCGCTGAGTAAACCTGACGTGCCCTTTTGCACGTATGGTAGAAACAAACTTAAAAAATTTCACGACGATGAAACAAGAGAAAAAACAACCTACAGCTCTGGGCTTTGCCTATGAGGCTGTGACCAGAGACCTGAAGTGCACGCATCAACAACTTGTCAATGAAAACGTCGGAGTAAATCATCCCACGCTTCGTCGCATCCGAAACGGTCTGACAATCAAGCCTATCACTCACGCGTTCTACATGAGACTATTCCTGCGAATACTTAAGGACGAATATGTGCGCCGAATCGAAGAAGGCGGAGAGGGAGCAACGGAGATACTGCGAACACTGGCAGGAATTCTTCTGATGGAGCACAACATGAACCTCTTTTAAGTAACCCGGTGAAAAGATGAAGCACCATCCTTTCACTAACTATTCCGTAGCAATCGGATATCCTCGACCTTTGCACCAGTCAATCCGGATGACTATAAAAAAATAAAAAATGAATAACGAATCTTATCGTGCCCGAATCACAAGGTTTGAGAACGGCACAACGGTGGTTGAGCCCTACCGCAAAACAGGTTCACACAGGTATGAGTATATGCTTCAAACAAAGCACACTCAACTCAGAAGTACGAAAAAGGACTACATAGTAGTTTTTAAGTTCCCACGCGAGAAAGGCATTCTTGCTGCAACTCGCCAGCTCATCAGCGAGACCGCTCGCCTGTCGATTTTAATGTGTAACCTTTATTTTCATCACAACGTACAATGAGAAAAGATTATATGGTAACAGAACTGCGGGCAGGGGATTTTGCCGCTTGCCTGCGCCCGTTTTGGGCAAATGCGAAATCGGTTTCCGACGCAAACATCAGTGTCAAACTCGTGCTCATCGCAATCGTATGCTTCACAGGACTTGCTCCAAGGTTGCGCGTGAAGTACCACTACGACTACAACCTCAGCATGATGCTGCTCAACCTCCTTTGCATCGGTCCCACCGGCAAGGGAAAGGGAGTAGTTCATTACATTGTAAACCTCCTCATGCGGTTGCTCATGGAGCGCGACGAGAAGGAAAGAGCCGTCCTTGCAGAGTTCAAGAAAGAGAATAGGCGCAAGGGTGCCAATCAGAAGAAGGACGAAGAACCGCTGGTGGCAATCCGCTACCTTCAAAAGTTCACGCTCCCAGTGGCAGTCAAGTATTGCGACATGATACATCGCAAGTATGGCGACTGGCTGCCTTTCTTCCTCTATGCCGACGAACTGGGCAGTTTTATCGCCAACAAAAGCGGCAATGCAGAGTTCCAGTCGGTGGCGCGAACGGCTTACAATCTTGGCGAGATATACAGCCGCGACACCCTCTACGAAGGCGGTTGGAATGCACGTGTGGACATCAATTGGAGTTCAGTCATGTGCGGTCAGGAAACTGCATTGGCGAAGTACATCAACAAGGAAGGCCTCTTGCTTGGCGATGCCAGCCGTCAGATCATCATCAAACTTGGCGAGCAGCTTGGCGAGGAAGCACCCTCCATTCAACAATTCACCAAGGAACAGGAACGTTGTATCTCCGACGCCGTCAACCGCCTGATGCTGGAGACTTTCACCGACGATGACCAATTGCAACCAACACACAAGGTGGATATGTCGTGGCTTGAGAAGGATGTTGTGGCATGGTGCGAACGCCAGCGCGAAATCATCACAAAATCAGGAAGCCGAGCTCACGACAGCTTCTATGGCCGCGCAAGCAAATCGGCATTCATTATTGCCACGATGGTGCATCATCTCAACGGCGAAGACCCATCGAAGCAACGGAACGTGCGCCGCATCTATTGGTACTTTGCTCAGTTCATCCTCGACGGCCTAATGGCGCAATGGGGACAGCAGTTCGAAACAGCACTGCCAAAAGACAAAGAGACTCAGGCAGCCAAGCCGACCCTCTACGACGTCATGCCAAAGCGTTTCAGTCGTTCGCAACTTCGCGAGAAGATAGCAGAACAGGAACTTGGCACTCCCGCACGTCAGTTCCTCTTCCAGTGGCTCAAGCGCAAGTGGATATTCGAAGTGGAGGATCAGCCCGACACATACGAAAAGATTTACGACTGATATGGAAAGGTATGAAATCCAAAAGCTCCGCGACCTCCCCATCGAGGGAGTCGCAGAGCGGCTGGGGCTCAGGGTCAACCGACACAAAAGCCTCTGCCCCTTCCACGACGACCACAATCCGAGCCTCACGTTCAATGTCCGTCGGAACACCTATCGTTGCTATGCTTGCGGAGCGCATGGCGACACGATAAGCCTCGCAATGGGAGTCCTCGCCAATAACTCTTTTCTCGAAGCCTGCCGATGGCTCGCAAACGAGCATAACGTCATCCTAACGGAATACAAGCCGAAGGAACCCAACTCCTCCCCCAAAGGGAGAGGCTGGGAGGGGGCTAAGTACGCCCGTTACTTCCAGCATCCCTGGCTCTCACCCGATGCCTGCAAGTTCCTCTTCGAGAAGCGCCATCTCAATCCAGCCGTAGTCAAGTACTGCCGTCTGAACTCCTTCAGAGACTGGCTGCAGATACCATATTTCAACAGAGAGGGGAAACTCATCGGCATACAGAGCCGTTATTTGGGCACAGACCCCACTCAACCGCGATTCCGATTTCCTTACGGAGAAGGCTGCCATATCTACAATCTTCCAGTTTTGAGGATGCTGCAACCGCGTGAAGACCTCTACATCACCGAAGGATCGAGCGACTGCTGGGCAATGCTCTCCGCCGGTCACAAAGCCATCGCCATCCCATCGGCAACGTTGCTCAACAAAAGGGAACTCCAAAGCGAACTCACGGAAGCACACCTCCTCGAAAACGAGAATGCCCTCCACACCTATCCTGACAAGGACAATGCCGGAGAAAGCCTCTACCGCGAACTCCTCACGTTGGCAACAGACATGGGGCTGCTGCTTATTCGTCACGACTTGCCCGACGGCTGCAAAGACTTCTCAGACCTTTGGAAAAGCAAAGCGTTAAGTGTTAAGTGTTAATTGCCATTTTTAATATATACATATTATGTTACATCTTCATTTACATCGCCATCGCGTGAGCAGAGTCGCTTGCGACGGCACCATCATCATCAACGGAGAACGTATTTGCGACACTGCAGAGCACTCCAAGTTCCGTCCACAAGCAGGAACATACCACATTGCCATCTGCCGCAGTAAAAAACATGGCCGCAAAGTGCCCATACTTGTGGAAGCGCCCAACGTGTGTCTCGTTCACGGGAATGGTATCTATGGCAAACACGACGGCCGCATTCTCATTGGCCTCTATCTTATTCCCGGCTGCGTCAAGCACAGTTACATCCTCTTCATGCAACTCTACAACCGCATCAACGCCGCCCTGCGCCGCGGCCATGAAGTCACCCTCACAATCACGGAGGATAGCTCGTGAGCGAGTCGTGATAATAGATTTCCTTTGGATTCTTTGGCTCGTGAGGAATAATTTCGTAACTTTGTGTCGAAAAAACTAAAAATAACATAATATTATGAAGAAACTATTTACTCTAATCCTCGCGCTCGCGGCATTTGCGATAGGTGCAAAGGCAGAAACAGTGGACCGTATTGTATTGGAAATCGATTTCGACGAAGTAATAGGTCTCGGCAAACCATTGGTGCATCCACAAATAAGAATAATTGAGGGCAGCCCTGCGTATGTTGAATATCACGATGGTTATCATAGTGGTTGGCACGCTCATGAAGTAATAAACGAATACGGACAAACTGGAAGTGAAATTATTTATAACGACGGGAATAACGAAGAGAATCCAGTACTTGTGGGCGAGACTTATCGTAATATGACAGGAAAATGTTTTACAGAAGGAACATGGTCTTATCTAATCACTCTTAAAGTGGATAAACCTGATGCTTTCATAGGTGGACATCATCATGTAACTGTTATTCTTAATGGTAAAGAATTGGATACTAAGCTACATAGGAATAATTGGAAGGCGGCAGGTTCAAAATACAATGAAGACCGTACTGCTTTTGATAGAATTATCTTATGGTCACCAGAAATAGATTTAATTCAGGGGGAATGTGAGGAGATTCATGAGATTGAAGCGGTTTGCCCAGACTTAACACCTGTCGCTGGTGAAAGCGGTGAATTCACACCTACATTTACGGTCACAAAGGGTATGCCGGCATATCTGAAACGAAATAATGAGTCTCATGGTTGGTATGATGAAAATTCCAATCGTGTTGAAACTTTTGAAGAGGGGCACTCCTATGTATATAAATGCTTTTTTTCCCATTATTCCTTGTATTATAAATTGACAGAGCCCATAACCATAAAAGTTAATGATGTGGAATGGACACCTACCTATGTTCATTACCCTGAATTTGATGGGGATGATGATGCCACGTGGGGGATTGTACAATCTCCCCCGATTCCCGTAACCAGCAAGCATTTGGTCTACAACATTGTGGCGACGGCAACGCCCGACCTTTCGACTATACCAGACCTGAACAATTCTGTGACAACAAAGCCAAAGATAAACGTCACAACAGGCGCACCGGCTTACTTCTACATCAACGACTCTAACGGAAAATGGCAGAAGAAGTCGGGAAGCAATTGGCAATCTGTCAACAGCGGGAACTTCAGTCCTGGCTCTTGGCGCTTCTACTGCCAAGTACGCATCGAGGGAAACGCTGCCAACGACTATATGCTTACTTTGCCAATGACAGTGAAGGTGAATGGTGTTGACTGGCAAGTTGTGAACACAGAGAGCGCGGTAGTCGACCCAAGCTCATCGTACACATACATTTGGGTAGCTTCGCCAGAATATACTGTGAATGAACCTATCCTGCCCACAAGCGTCAGCCTCAATCTGACTTCGCTCTCCCTTAATGGTGGACAGACCTATCAACTCAAAGCTACCGTCCTGCCCGAGAATGCCACAGACAAGACGGTGACTTGGACAAGCAGCGATACAAATGTGGCAACGGTCAGCACAGATGGTCTCGTTACTGCCGTTAACGGGGGCACAGCAACCATCACGGCTACAACCACGAACGGCAAGACTGCAACCTGTACCGTAAAAGTCGTCATTCCTCCCACAGGCATCACGCTCGACAAGCAGGAACTGGCGTTCGATGATGTGGGACTGACCTATCAGCTCACAGCTACCGTCCTGCCCGAGAACGCCACAAACAAGACGGTAACGTGGACAAGCAGCCATCCCGATGTGGCAACAGTCGATGATAATGGTCTCGTCACCGCTAAGGGCGAAGGCATTACGTTCATTTATGCCTATACCTCGAACAGCAAGATGGCTTACTGCAAGGTGACGGTCGGATTGGTCAAGGAAGGCACGCTTGGCACACAAGGATTTTGGAGCTATGCGAATGGCGTGCTGACGGTTGACTATATCGGACAGATGCCATGGGACTGCACGAGGCAAACGACCGACCCCGAAGTGGCTTACCGCCTGAAGTGGATTGATTTCTTGAGCAGTATCGATGAAGTCGTCATTACAGGTCAGGACGTCGAAATACAGCCCTACTTCCTTTATTATGAAGGTGATGGACCAGGCGGCAGCCATCCCGACGACCATATTAAGAAGCTGACACTCGGCTCAGGCGTGAAGAAAATCGGCAGGGGAGCCCTTGCGCTCTACGACCTGAAGGACGTCTATTGCTACGGCATAGAGGCACCTGAACTATCCTCCGACACAGGCGGCGGCAACTGCTTCTGGAAGTCACGAGTACAAGCCAACGCGGCTTTCCTGCATCTCGTGCCAGGCGCCAGCACCGATTATGCTAGAACAGACCGCGAATGGACAATCTTCAATCGCTCAACCAACTATCTCGACCCCGCAGACGACCCAGTGGGAGTGAAGAGCCTCACCCCCGACCCCTCTCCCGTGGGCGAGGGGAGTATTTATGACCTTAGCGGCAGAAAGGTTAGTAAGCCTCAAAAGGGCTTCAACATCATCCGCTACTCAGACGGAAGTACGAGAAAAGTGCTGGTGAAGTAAGAAACAAACCAATCAAACTCAACATTTGAGCCCTCTTTCCTATCGGATTGGGGGCTCTTCTATCTCTTTTTGGCAAATGATTTACTCCTCCTTCTTCCGGGAGTACTTTACCACGGTTCGGATGACGAGGTAGTTGGTGACGGCCGAGATGATGGCCATCGGGATGTAGGCAATCGAGTCTTTCAGGCCGAGCACCTCAACAAAAAGCAGCATCAGGCCCATTCTTACGATGAAGAGGTTGAACATGTGGGCGCCGATGATGCCGACGAAGTTGAAGGCTGCTGGCTTCGTCTGGAATGTCCAGTAAACAGTCAGGAAGTAGTTGACACAAAGCGAGATGAGGTAGCCCGAGACAAGCGCCACCTGATAAGGAGCAAAGAGGCGCACGAAGTAGAAGACGGCCGCGTCGATCATCGCGCATGTGCCGCCTACAATACAGAAACGGATGAATTGTCGCGTTTCCTTGTGCCCAAGCAGTTCCTTTATCTTCTCGATCATTGAATTATTTTTAGGAGTTAGAGGAAGTTACTCGCTTTCGCTCGCTGGGGAGTCAAAGGACAATAGTTTTGGATGCTGCACCAAGTATCGTCTTTAACTCCTTTGACTTCTTTAACTTCATAAACATTTCTACTTGTTTCTCTTATACTTCTTGAACCTCAGCTTCAGCACTCCGAAGAATGCCTCGCTGAAGATGCCGCCCGACATCTTGCTCGTTCCCAGCTCGCGGTTGACGAAGACGACGGGCACTTCCTTTATCTTGAAGCCGAGGCGCAGGGCGGTGTATTTCATCTCTATCTGGAAGGCATAGCCCTTGAAGCGGATGTCGTCCAGGCAGATGGTTTCCAGCACTTTGCGCGACCAGCAGACGAAGCCGGCGGTGGTGTCGCGAAGCTTGATGCCGAGCACTGTGCGGACATAGGCAGAGGCATAGTAGCTCATCAAGACGCGCCCAATAGGCCAGTTCACCACATTGACGCCTGTGATGTAACGGCTGCCGACGGAGACATCGAAGCCCTCGTCGTGGCACGCCGAATAGAGTCGCGGCAAGTCGTTTGGCGAGTGGCTGAAATCGGCATCCATCTCGATTACATACTCGTAGCCGTGCCCCAGTGCCCACTTGAATCCGCAGATATAGGCTGTGCCGAGTCCCAGCTTGCCAGAGCGCTCAACGAGGTGGACACGCCCGTTCAGTTCACCTTCCATCAGGCCCTTCACGATGTTGGCCGTTCCGTCGGGACTCCCATCGTCGATGACGAGCACGTCGAAGGGCTTTTCCAATGAAGTGACGGCACGAATGATGGCCTCGATGTTTTCCTTCTCGTTGTAGGTTGGAATAATAACAATAGTGTCGCTTTTAGAGTTCATGGTTTAAAGTTTAGCGTTTAAAGTTGGATGCGTTGTGCTTCAATATCTTCGCCCATAAAGATGGTCGCTTTTTCCCGGAACAGTTCAGCCCGCTCGGTGGTCAGCAGGCGGACAGAGCCGCCCTTCGTGACGCGTTCTTCTATTTCCGGATGCCGAGAGAGATAGTCTTTCAGGCTCTGTGCCACGTAGCCGCCTTGCTCGATGATGTTCACACCCTCAGGCATGAACTTCTGAATCTTGCCAAGCAACAGGGGATAGTGTGTGCAGCCGAGAATGACATTGTCGATGAGCGGGTCGCGACTTAGCAGGTTCTCGATGCGTTCCCTGACAAAGTAATCGGCTCCAGGACTGTCGTATTCGTCGTTCTCCACAAGAGGCACCCACATCGGACAGGCTTCACCTGTGACCTTAATGTCAGGGCTCTGCTTTGCAATCTCGAGCTCGTAGGTCTTGCTCCGAATAGTGCCGTCGGTAGCCATGATGCCTACGTGACGCGTCTTCGACAGACTTCCCACGACTTCCACCGTGGGGCGTATCACTCCGAGTACCCGCCGCTTGGGGTCAATCTTCTTGAGGTCCACTTGCTGAATAGTGCGCAAAGCCTTTGCGGAAGCCGTGTTGCAAGCCAGGATGACCAAAGGGCAACCTTGGCGGAAGAGAAAGCGGACTGCCTGACGGGTGAACTCATAGACGACCTCGAACGAGCGTTCGCCATAAGGCGCACGGGCATTGTCCCCGAGGTACAGAAAGTCGTACTGCGGCATCAGCGAACGAATCTGCCGCAGAATGGTCAACCCACCATACCCAGAGTCGAAGACTCCAATAGGACCAATGTCGTTTGCCATTTGACGATTTACTGTTATTCTTCTCCGGCCGCTGGTGCGGGAGCAGCTGTTGCTGCTTCCTCTTCTGGCACAGCAAGGCCAAGCTTCCTCCGCACGAGGTTTGTCACGTCGATTCCCACAACAGGATTGATGTACGGGCAGTTGTTGTTGTCCGTATTGAGGATGTAACCATACCCTAGTTCTACACCAACCTCGAGAAGGGCGCGGTTCAGGCGTTTGTGAGCCTCCTGCATCATATCCTTCTCTGCCTGAGCGAGCAGTTCCTGCGATTTCATGCGGAAAGCCATACCATTGTCCATGAGGTTCTGTAACTCAGCCTGCCTCTTCTGCATGATGGCCTGTGGGAAGTCCTTCTGGCCCTGAAGGAAGTCAACAAACTTGCGCTGAAACTCCTCCTCGCTCTTCTGTGCCTCAACCTCGTACTTAGCCTTCAGGGCAGCAATGTCCTGCGTTGCCTTAGCATATTCGGGCAACTCCTTAAGCACTTGCTCGTAACTGATGTACCCGAACTGAATCTGCGCCGAAGCCGTGATGCAAAGCAGCAGAATCGGGAGAATGAATGACAAGCGTTTCATAGGCTTTTCCCCTTTTAACGTTTTAATGTATTAACCTTTTAACTTTTCAACTTTTATTGTATGCCAAGTTCTTTCTTCACCTCGTTGGTGATGTCTGTGCTGAGCGTTGAGCTTACATAGGGAATCACGCCTGCGCTGGTGTCCACGATATAGACGTAGCCGCCTGCTTCGCCAATCTTCTTGACGACGGCCATCACCTTCTCGCTGATGGCACTCATCTTCTCTGCCTGTGCCTTTTGCAGAGCAGCCTGGTTGTCCTGATAGGACTGCTGAAGACGGGTGTAGAGGTCGTTCAGTTCCTGTTCGCGGCGCTGACGGACATTCTCCAGCAGGTTGGCCTGTTCCTTTTGGTATTCTTCGCTCTTCTTCTGCAGTTCGTCCTGCATGAGCTTCATGTCGTCTTCATACTGCTTTTGCATGGTTTGCATCTCCTCCATGGCGGTCGTGTATTCCTTCATGTTGGGAATGATGTCGGCAGTGTTGAAGTGTGCGAACTTCTGAGCACAAAGGCTCAAGGGAGCCATCATAAGGATGGCAATCAGAATCTTTTTCATAATGTTTTCTATTATCTTATTATCTTAATTTCTTATTTAGGTTAGTTGTATCCCAGCTTTGTGAGCACTTCATTCGAGATGTCAATCTTGGGGCTGGCGAAGATGATGCCGGCATCGCTTGCACGATCCAGTACGAGGCTGTAACCCTTCTGGTCGCAGATGTCCTTTACGGCATTGTAAATCTCCTCTTGGATGGGAGCCATCAGGCTCTCGCGCTTCTTGTAGAGCTCGCCTTCGGGGCCGAAGTACTTCTTCTTCAGTTCAGCTGCTTCCTTCTCCTTGGCTACAATGGCATCTTCACGCTTAGTCTTTTGCTCCTCGCTCAGGAAGACGGCTTCCGACTGGTAGTTCTTGTATAGCGTCTGTGCTTCGGTGGTCAATACTTCGACTTCTGCCTGCCATTTCTTGCTTACTTGGTTGAGTTGCTCGTTGGCTCGTTCGTAGGCGGGAATGTTCTTCAGGATGTAGTCCATATCGACCAAGGCGAACTTCTGCGCCCAAACTGATGAACTGCCCAGCAGCATCAGCATTGCAATCAAAATCTTTTTCATAGTCTTTTCTTTATTATATTATAATAATGTATGTTTCTCTTTATGTTCTACCTTTCTTGCCGGAACGATTTTACTTTTTCACCTTTTCATTTAGAATTCCTGTCCGAGGATGAAGTGGAAGTGGCTTCCGGAGTAGGCCTTGCTGCCAAAGACTTTGTCGAAGCCGTATGCCCAGTCAATGCCAAGCAGACCAACCATCGGCAAGAAGATGCGGGCGCCAATACCGACGGAGCGTTTCATGTCCAACGGATTGAAGTTCTTGATGTCGCTCCATGCGTTACCGCCTTCAGCAAAGACTAAGCCGAAAAGATTTGTGCTGGGACTCAGGATAAAAGGATAGCGCAGCTCTACGGAGAAACGGTCATAGGCATAACCCGACTCACCCCTTGGCGTAAGCGAGCCGTTGTCGTAGCCGCGCATTCCAATCGTCTCGGTGGCATAGGTCGTGCTGTACCCGCTTGTTCCGTCGCCGCCCACATAGAATGTCTCGAAGGGCGAGCGCTTGTTCTTGTTATAGTGTCCCAGT
>JAEEGL010997310.1_pt1 | contig 17993 bp, 12 predicted proteins | sample 9134231 | NCBI WGS metagenome assembly JAEEGL01 (sample SAMN16246548, study PRJNA631951) | gut metagenome | biome: gut microbiome; feature: rumen; material: fiber-attached | host: Bos | place: Iran: Karaj | collected 2018-10 | reverse complement strand
GTCCACGAAGAGCTTTTTGGGGATCACGCCGATCTCGGTCAGCAGCTTCTTTAAGAGCCCCTTCCGCATATAGTATTCGTTCGCGATCGGAACCGCCCGCCTGGGCCAGATCAGCCCGGTGGTATGAAAATAATCGAAGGAAGAGGGGTGGTTGGACAGGTAGACCGCAGGTCCGTCCGGAAGGATGTGGGCGTCTGTTTCCGTGCGGCAGGGCGACTTCAAAAAGAGGTACGGGCGGGACAGCCTGTACAGAACTGCATACCAGGGGCTGCCCGGCGTACCTGAGGTGGATCGTTTTTTGTTTTTTCGGTTCATGTATCTTCTCCCGAAAGCCTTTTGCGGATGGGGGAGGTCAGTCCGTGATCACGATTTTCTCGATCACGGGCTGCTGATCGGCGGGAATGGTCCCGTTGTCGTCGATGGGCTCCGCATCTTTTGCGATCTTGAGGGCGATCTCCAGTCCTTCGGTCACGCGGCCGAAGGCGGCATAGCTGCCGTCTAAGTGAGGGGCATCCCCCACCATGATAAAGAACTGCGAGCTCGCGCTGTTTACGCCTTTGGCACGGGCCATGGAGATGATACCCGTGACATGTTTGATCGGGTTGCTCACCCCGTTGATGGAAAACTCGCCTTTGATCGTTTTCGGGGTGATCTTGCTGGATGCGTTCGGCGCCCCGCCCTGGATCATGAAGCCGTCAATGATCCGGTGGAAGGTCAGGCCGTCGTAAAAGCCCTGTTTGGCGAGATCGATGAAGTTGGCCACGGTGATCGGGGCCGTCCCCTCGTCCAGCTCGAGCTTGATCACGCCGTAATCCCTGACGGTGATCTCGGCATGGCGAAGCTTCGACCAGATCCCGGTCGGGTCGGCGCTTTTTTTATTGCCGCAGGCGCAAAGGCCGAGCAGCAGGCAAAGCGAAAGCAGGCTGAAAAGCAGTTTTTTCATGTCGCACTTACTTTTCAGGCGCTTCGGCCTTCGGCTCTTCCTTGTTTTCCTTGCCGTACCAGACAACGACCTGCGGGAACGGGATCTCGATGCCGCCGGCATCCAGGGCTAATTTCAGCTCGCGGTTTAAGATCCGGCGGGCCATATAGATGTTGGATTCCTCCACATCCGCGATGACCTTGAGATCCACGGAGGATTCGTTCAATGTCTCGACGCCGACGTAGCGGGGCGGGACCGGATAGTACTGCGGATAGCGCTCCGGCAGGGTCTGCAGCATGTCCGTGATCACCTTTTCAGCCTTTAAGAGGTCGGCGCCGTAGGCGATGCTGACGACCGAGACCGCCACGGAGGAGACCTCCGAGAGGTTGGTCAGCACGCGGATATCCGAGTTGTTGATGGCCCGGATATTGCCGCCGGCGTCGGCAATCTTCGTGGAGACGATCCCGATGCTCTGGACCGTGCCGCGGAAGCCGTCCACGCTGATGATATCGCCCACATAGAAGCGGCCCTCAAACAGAATGAACAGTCCGGCGAAGATGTCCTCGATCAGTGACTGCGCGCCGAAGCCGATCACCAGGGCTAAAATTCCGAGGCTGGCGATGACGGTCAGGATGTCTGCTCCCAGAAGGTTCAGGCCGTAGATGATCGCGAAGATCACGATGCCGTAGCGGACCACGTTGGCCAAAAGACCTTTGATGGTTTCCGCGTGGCGGGATTTCAGTTTGATCTTCGAGAAGATCCACATGATGATCCGGTAGATGGCCCAGCAGGCGGCGATCATGAAGAAGAGCGAGACGATGCGCAGCCAGTCAAACCCGCCGTCCGCGGTCCGGACGGGAAGATACTTCCCGAAATAGGTTTCGTGGAAGAGTTTGATGGCTTCCCTCTGCTCGGGCTTCAGGAAAAACAGGATGCCCGGGAAGTTTAAGATCAGCAGGATCAGGATGATGACGGCAATGCCGACGATCCGGGCGGTGTTCTTGTTGGCTTGCTTCTTTTCGGCTGAAGTGTTCTTGTTCATGGAGCTTTCTTCCTTTCTTGCCCTCCCCCTGTAATGGGAAAGGGTGGCACGGCGTCAGCCGTGACGGGGGGACTTCTCACCGCCTCGCTGCCGGGACAAAAACTTTCTCAACATTATTGAAAATGCACCTCGAAAGCATTGTCCGGCGCGCTCGGCGCAGTTACGGTATCGTAATCGTTATAATCGGTGAACGGATATCTCCTTCTCCGCTTCCTTCGGAATAGTAGAAGCACAGCTGACACTGAACGGTCTGGCCGGAGAAGTATTCGAAGGTCTCAGTATTGGCCTGTAGCGTCCCGGAGATCGGAGTGAAAGCGGTTTCGGAAGGATCGGCCGTCCAGTAGTTGTTTTCACCGGATGATAAGTCGTCCGGCGCATAACCGGTCCCGGCATATTGGACCGAGAACCAGCCGTAGTATCCGCCTGCAATCAGCGTATTACGGAAATCACTGTTTAAGGTATAAGTAAAGGTCCGGTTGCTGGCGTTATACGACAGCGTCATCGCCGGGACGCTGTGGCAGCGGGTACAGTATTTTACAGGATTGTCGTAATCGTAATCGCTGGCATAAAAATCTACCACAAAGTTGTGGCCCAGCGCATCCGTGTAGCCGTCCCGGTAATTGTTGCCGCAGCGGGAGCAGGTGTGGGTCGTATAGCCCTGCGCCGTACACGAAGGTTCGGTGATGGAGGACGTGTAGTTGTGGCCGAGGGCCTGCGTATACGTGTCGCGGTACGTATCGCCGCAGCGCGAACACGTGTGAGCTGTATAACCTTGCGCAGTACAGGTAGCGGCAACCGCGGAAGCAGCGTAACTGTGGCCGAGCGCAGCGGTATATGTATCGGTATAGCTGTCCTGACAGCGGGAGCAGGTGTGGGTCGTATAGCCCTGTGCCGTACAGCTGGCAGCGGTGACGGAAGCGGTGTAGTTGTGTCCGAGCGCCGCGACGGTATGTGAGGATCGGCTAAGTTCGGTGTGACATTCGGAGCAGTAGATGACTTCGTCATAGGAGCCGTCCGCAGTACAGGTCGCTTCGACTTCGTTCTCCCGGACCGCTTCGGCCGGAACATGGTCGGTTTTCTCCAGAACCGTATGCTCGCGCGAGATCTCCTCGCCGCAGACGGTACAGACGGTGACGGTGTCGTATCCGCCTTCCTCGCGGCAGGTCGCCTCTACCAGGTTTTCTTCCTCCGGCTCTCCTGCCGTATGCCCGGTGGCGGCCAGTGTGATGGTCTCGCGGAGGAGTTCTTTGCCGCAGTTGCGGCAGACGGTGATTTCTTCATAGAAGCCGTCTTCGGTGCAGGTCGGCTCCTTGGACTCTCCCTCTTCGGGAAGGCCCGGATCGTGCCTGGCCAGCGGCAGCGTTACGGCTTCGCGGGAAAGCTCTTCATGGCAGACGGAGCAATAAATGACTTTATCGTAAGATCCTTCCTCGGTACAGCTTGCCTTGACAAGATTCTCCTGCACGGGATGATCTTCCAGATGGCCGGGCGATTCCAGAGTGATGGCTTCCCGGGATATTTCTTCGTGGCAGACGGAGCAGTAAACGACGGAATCGTAAGAGCCGTTTTCGATGCAGGTCGCGGCCTTCTCGTTTTCAGCGACAGCCTCTTCGGGCGTGTGGCCGGTCGCGGGCAGAACGGTTGTGGCGCGGGAAAGCTCTTCGTGGCAGACCGCGCAGTAGACGACTTCATCGTAGCGGCCGTCGGTCAGACAGGTCGGGGCCTTTTCATTTTCGCGCTCGGCAGCCTGCGCGCGGTGTCCGCCGCTGATGCTGTATTTAAGCGCGGCGTGGCATTCCGTACAGTAATACTCGATGAGGCCGTCTTCCGTACAGGAGCCGTCCCGGACGGTTATGGGATGGTCCATATCGTACTGGTGCGGGGCCTGGGGCTCGCCGCGCCAGAGGCTGGCCAGCTGTCTCGGGCCGTAGTCGTGAGGCTGGGAAAGAGCCGGCTTTTTAAGTTCGGCAACCTGTTCGGAAATACGTCCGGCGGGCGAGGAGGGCTCCTGCTCATGACCGGTTGCGAGCGTGACAACAAGGCCGGCCGTGGCCATTAAAATGACGCCGCCTCTTACGGCAGCTCCCAAAAGGTTGCGGAGCCAGTATTCGCGGACCCGTTTACGGCGTTTTTCCCGACGTACGGCAAACGAATCCTCTCCGGCCGGCGCTTCTCCCTGAGAGATATTTTCCTCCCGGGCCGTCACCGAGGATTCCTTAAAAAACGTCACATCGGGATATTCCGGCGTATATTCGTAGGTTTCGGTATACTCCGGAAGCATATGGTATTCTTCGTTCGGATTCCAGTCTGTATTCATGTTCGTCACCTTGCGGAAGAATGTGCAAACAAAGAACTTTACAAATATTTATATTAACTTAACAGAAGCCGGTTTGTCAATCTCTTAACGCATCATTCTGATAAAGCGATAAAGCGGGAAAATGGGCGGATCCAACAGGCGTATCCAACATGCGAATCCTGGCAGGCGGAGCCGCTTTATCGGGAACTACGGCGTATATTCATAATGTTCCCCGCCTATGGGATAGATAAAGTAAACGAAGTCCGAATTGGTGCTCGTAGTGACTCTCAGGCGGATACTGAAGTAGACTGTCTGGCCGGGCGTGGGCTCAAAATCCAGCACGACGGTTCCGCTCGGGGAAGTCGCGAGATTATATCCGCTCTTGGCAAAGCCGAGGCTGTCGACATAGAGATATTCTTCATAATCCTCGTCCCATACGTATCCCGCGTAGGCGCCGGCATCGCCCCAGGAAAGATGCCCCATTCCCATGTCGAGGGCCTGGTTATAGAAATCCTGATTGATGCTGTACGAGAAGGTGTTCCCGTTGACGATGGAAATCCTTAAGGCGGGCTCGCCGCAGCGCTCGCAGACCTCCGGATCTTCGTTCTCCCAGTGCAGGTCTTCGAAGGCAAAGCTGTGGCCGAGAGCGCTTAACGTTACATGCTCTTTGGAAAGGACCTGATTGCAGACGGTACAGTGGACCACGTTGGTGTCATAGCCGCCTGAAGCGGTGCAGGTGGCGGCTACATAATTCTCCCTCTGGACGGGATTTCCCGCTGTATGAGCAACGGTGGCGATCGAACGGGTCTCAGTGTTTCCGCAGCGGGAGCAGCGGTGCTCCTCGGTCCCCGTGGCGGTGCAGGTGGCGGCTTTTGTAACGGTCCAGGCGCCGTAAGTGTGGCCTAGGGCCTCCGTGTAGCTGTCGCGATAGCTTTCGCCGCAGCGCTCGCAGGTGTGGGTGGTATAGCCCTGGGCCGTGCAGGTGGCGGCGGTCACGGTTTCTGTATAGCTGTGGCCGGGGGCTTCCTCGATGATGGATTCGCGCAGGATCTCCTCGCCGCAGACCGTGCAGTAGGTGACGGTATCATAGCGGCAGTCTTCGGTGCAGGTAAGTTCGGTCAGGATTTCTTGTTCGGGTTCTCCCGCCGTATGCCCCGTGGCGGCCAGCGTGATTGTTTCGCGGAGAAGTTCCTTGCCGCAGTTGCGGCAGACGGTGATCTCTTCATAGAAGCCGTCTTCGGTGCAGGTCGGTTCCTTGGATTCTCCCTCTTCGGGAAGGCCCGGATCGTGCTTGGCAAGCGGCAGCGTTACGGCTTCGCGGGAAAGCTCCTCATGGCAGACGGAGCAGTAAATGACTTTATCGTATGATCCTTCTTCGGTGCAGCTTGCCTTGATGAGATTTTCCTGCACGGGATGATCTTCTATATGGCCGGGCGATTCCAGAGTGATGGCTTCCCGGGAGATTTCTTCATGGCAGACGGAGCAGTAAACAACGGAATCATAAGAGCCGTTTTCGGTGCAGGTCGCAGCCTTTTCGTTTTCGGAGGCTGCCTCTTCGGGCGTATGGCCGGTTGCGGGCAGAACGGTCGTGGTGCGGGAGAGCTCTTCGTGGCAGACCGCGCAGTAGACGACGGAATCGTAAGAGCCGTTTTCGGTACAGGTCGAGGCCTTTTCATTTTCACGCTCGGCAGCCTGCGCACGGTGCCCGCCTCGTATGCTGTACTTAAGTGCGGCATGGCATTCCGTACAGTAATACTCGATGAGGCCGTCTTCCGTACAGGAGCCGTCCCGGACGGTTACGGGATGATCCATATCGTACTGGTGCGGGGCCTGGGGCTCACCGCGCCAGAGGCTGGCCAGCTGTCTCGGGCCGTAGTCGTGAGGCTGGGAAAGAGCCGGCTTTTTAAGTTCGGCAACCTGTTCGGAAATGCGTCCGGCGGGCGAAGTGGGCTCCTGCTCATGGCCGGTTGCGAGCGTGACAACGAGGCCGGCCGTGGCCATTAAAATAACGCCGCCCCTCACGGCAGCTCCCAAAAGGTTGCGGAGCCAGTATTCGCGGACTTTTTTTCGGCGTTTTTCCCGGCGCTGGGTAAACGAATCCTCTCCGGCTGGCGCTTCTCCCTGAGAGATATTTTCCTCCCGGGCCGTCACCGAAGATTCCTTAAAAAACGTCACATCGGGATATTCCGGCGTATACTCGTAAATTTCGGTATACTCCGGAAGGATGTTATATTCTTCGTTTGGATTCCAGTCTGTATTCATGAGGGTCACCGTACGGCGGGGGAAAACAACACGAAAACAAAACGTCAATTCATTAATTATAGTAAATTAGAAGAGGATCGTTTGTCAATTGTTTCTCGCGTTATTACGGTAAAGGGATAAAGTGAAATTATAATACTAAAATAAGGTGAAAACAGGATCTCCCTCAGTCAGCTGTTGGCTGACAGCTCCCTCTGGGCGGGAGCCTGGTTATACCAGCACGGTATCACGGAAGAAAAGCCGGCGTAGTCTTCCATGGCGGCGTGGCATCTTCGGACCATGCCGTCTATCTCTTCCTGTCCGAATTTCTCCGCCCATTTGATGGAATACAGCGAGGCGTGTGCAACGTAAACGGCCAGCGTGACCCAGAAATCGTGCGGAACGGTGTCCGCAAAATACGCGTCGATCTGTCCGATGCAGTACGGGACGCTGATCTCGCGGCCGAAGCTCTCCAGCTTATAGAATTCCTCGTAGGGATCGCCCACGTCCCAGCGGTTAAAGTCAATGACGCCGATCGTGCCGTCCGGCTGAAGGATCAGGTTGCCGGGGTGGAAGTCGCCGTGCTGAAAGACCGGCTTTTCGCGCCAGATCATATCGATGTTTTCCCTTACGTACCGAACCGCCCCTTCATCCCCCGGAATGCGCAGGTTCGAAGCCTCGTACAGCGCCAGCTGGCGGAGCTTGTGCTCCTTTCGGGATTTGGTCGGAATATCGGCTTTTCTTACCGGCAGCGAGTGGATCTTCTTTAAGATCGTCCCGGCTTCCCGGCCCAGCCGGTATTGGTCGGCAGGGGAAAGTGCCGGAAGGACCTCTTCCAGATCTTCGCCTTCCACCCAGGAAAGAAGCATGTAGACCTGTTTTCCGTCTTCAGTCACGCCGAAATCGAGCGGCTGCGACATCGGAAAGCCAAGAGCCGCGAATTTTCGGATGATCTCATATTCCTTCTTTTTGGCGTCAAACTTCGAAATGTCGGATAAACGAAGCAAACACGGCTTTCCCGTGTTTGTCGTGCCTAGGTATTTGCGGTCGTCGGACCAGCCTTTGTTGACCGGCTTAAGAGACTGCCGGTCGAGGATATCATACAGCATGTTTATCTTTTCCCTCCGGCTGCATAGCCGGTTTTTCCTTGGCTTTGTCCCGGACCTGGCGCCGTTTTTCCAGCCAGGGCAAAAAGTATTCACGGTAGGTGAAATCGAGGATCGCTACGGCCGGGATCGCAAGCAGGATGCCGACGACGCCGAACATCCGGCCGCCGACGATGACTCCGATCAGGATCCACAGGCCCGAAACGCCCAATGAGTCGCCCAGAAGCTTCGGTTTAATATAGTAGGCATCCGCCGTCTGCAGCACGACCGTGAAGATCAGGAAAGCCAGGGCATACCACGGCTTGACCAGGAAAAGAATGAAGGCGCCGATCACCGCCCCGACGATGGGCCCGAAGGTCGGGATCAGGTTGGAGACGGCGATCACGAAAGAGACCAGACCGATGTAGGGAAGGCCCAGGATGGACATGAACAGGGCATTGATACCGCCGACGATCAGGCTGTCCAGCAGGTTGTAGACAATATAGCGGTTCAGGATCACGTGGCAGCGCTTAAGAAAAGCTTTTAATCCTTCAAAGCGCTTTTCCGGAAGCGCGGCACGCAGAAGGCGGGTCATACCGGCGCGGAGCCTGTCCTTGGCTGCCAGAATATAGATCGACAGCAGGAAGGAAATGATGATGACGATGAACTGCTTTCCGGCATTGGCCGAGGTCGAGATGATCGTATCGATATTGTCCGAAATAAATTTCGTGATGATTTTCAGCAGATTTTCCGAGGAACTGATGAATTCGTGAATATCGATCCCGAAGCGGGAAAGATTCCAGCTTTCCAGCATCTCGTTGACGGTCCTCATGTAGCCGTCAAGATTGCCGGCGAAGGTGGAAATGCTTTCCATCAGCTGAGGAATCAGGGTGATCAGCAGGAAGGATACAAACAGCAGCACGGTGATTAAGGCAAAGAAGATGCCCAGAAAACAGCGCAGCTTTTCCTTTTTGACCCGTTTAAAGACCTTTTTTTCATAGAAGTTGGACAGCGGATTGACCAGATAGGCAAACACAAGAGCTAAAATAGCCGGGGTGAAGTAGCCTATAAAATGCTTAATACCGAACCAGATGGCGCCGATGTTTGACAGACAGACATACAGCGTCACCGCGATGCAGGCCGCCACGGCGTAGGGAAACCAGGGTTTATTTTTCCAGGAACGGTTTTCCATATCAGAAAGACCTCCTTAAATATTGAAACGGAAACAATACAAGTAAATTATAGTCTGTTTGGGCCTAAAGTCAAGGCCGGCCGGGAAGCGGATGTGTCTTTTGCCGTTTTTCTCTCTCCGGCCCTTCCCGCGGGCCCGGCTTTGTGTTATAATATATACTAACTGTACGGTTTTCTGTGTTTTTTGATCGTTTTCCTCAAAAAGGAGGTTTTTTATGCAGCGGATTAACAACGACTGGGAGTATACGCCGAACTGGACAGAGGAATTTTTCCGTTTCGGCGGCAGGGCGGAGTCCGTGCGTCTGCCGCACAATGTGGGCGAGCAGCCGCTGCATTACAGCGCACCGGAGCAGTATGAGGGGCTGGTCGGCTATCGCCGCAGGCTGTATATTCCCGAAGAGGCGGCCGGAAAGCGCCTGTTTTTGCAGTTTGACGGCGCCGCACACATCGCGACGGTGTACTGCAACCGTCAGGCCGTGGCCCAGCACAGCTGCGGCTATACTGCGTTCCGTGCCGAGATCACCTCGCTTGTGAAATACGGCCAGGAGAATGAGATCGCAGTGCGGCTGGACACGTCTGAAAATGAGGGCATTCCGCCTTTCGGCTTTGTGATCGATTACCTCACCTACGGCGGCCTGTACCGGGACGTCTGGCTGGACGCAAGACCGAAAGAGTATATCGAGGACATCTTTGTCTATACCCCCGAACTGAACAAGGCGCATGTGGAACTGACCGTGGACGGGGAGGCCTACGGCGCGTATCTGCGCATCCTCGATGCGGAAGGCAGCTGTGTCTATCAGCTTTCCGGGCCGGGGCGGGTGTTGGATCTGACCCTGCAGGACGCGCATCCCTGGAGCATCACGGATCCGTATCTCTATACCTGCGAAGTCACGCTTGTGGATGAAGCCGGCAACATGGGTGACCGGAAGGAAGTCACGTTCGGCTTCCGCACGGCTGTGTTTACTTCGGACGGCTTCTTCTTAAACGGTGAGAAAACCTTCCTGCGCGGCCTGAACCGCCACCAGTGCTTCCCGTATATCGGCTATGCCGCGCCGGAGCACTTGCAGCGCGAAGATGCGCGGATCTTAAAGGAGGAGCTGGCCTGCACCGCAGTCCGGACCTCGCATTATCCGCAGAGTCAGTATTTTATCGACGAGTGCGACCGGCTCGGCCTGCTTGTCTTTACCGAGATCCCCGGCTGGCAGCATATCGGCGACGAGGCCTGGAAGGATCAGGCGATCGAGAATACGCGTGAGATGGTGCTGCAGTACCGCAACCACCCGAGCATCGTGCTCTGGGGCGTGCGCATTAACGAGAGCCAGGACGACGACGATCTCTACCGCCGCACCAACAAGGAAGCGCATGCACTGGATCCTTCCCGTCAGACGAGCGGCGTCCGCTACATCGAAAACAGCAGCCTGCTCGAGGATGTTTACGCCTACAACGATTTCTCGTACAACGGCGAAACGCCGCCGGTCAGGGAAAAGAAAAAGGTAACGGCACATCTGGATCAGGGCTTTCTGATCAGCGAAATGAACGGGCACATGTTCCCGACCAAATCCTTCGATCCCTGGGACAAGCGGCAGGAACACGCGATGCGGCACGCCCGCGTTCAGGGAGCGGCGCTTGCGGACGGCGAGCATGCGGGATGCTTCGGCTGGTGCATGTTCGACTATGCGACGCATCAGGATTTCGGCTCGGGCGACCGGATCTGCTATCACGGCGTCATGGATGCCTTCCGCAATCCCAAGCTCGCGGCCGCAGTCTATGCGAGCCAGAGTGACGAGATCCCGGTGCTGGAGGTCGGCTCCTGCATGGAGATCGGCGACTATCCGGGCGGCCAGGTCGGCGAAGTCTATATCTTTACGAATGCGGATCAGGTGGATCTGTACCGCAACGATGCCTTTGTGACCACGATGGAAGCCAAGCCGCTTACCGGTCTGGAGCATGAGCCGATCCTGCTGGAAGATACGGTCGGCGAGCTGCTGGAGAGCCAGGAAGGCTACGGCACCCGCAAGGCCGGCGCGGTGCGCAAAGCCTTAAACGCGATGGCCAAGTACGGGCCGAACGGCCTGCCTTTAAAGGAAAAGCTCAGAATGGGCTGGTGTATGTTCCGCTACCGCTTAAGCTATCAGGACGGCGTGGCGCTCTACGGCAAGTACGTCGGCAGCTGGGGCGGCGCGATGACGCGCTGGCGTTTTGAAGGCAAAAAAGACGGGATCGTGGTATCCCGCGTCGAAAAGGGCCCGAGCCTCGGCCTCAGGATCAAGGCGATCCCGAGCAAACGCGTCCTGACGGAAGGCGATGTCTACGATATGATCGCCGTGCGCATCACGGTGGAGGACGGACTCGGCAACCGGGCCGTCTATGCACAGCTGCCGATCCATGCGGCGGTGAGCGGTCCGCTTGAAGTGGCCGGCCCTGCCGATATGACCGCGGAAGGCGGTTCCACCGGGCTGTATCTTAAGACAACGGGACAGAAGGGGGATGCGGTTCTGACACTGACCGCGCCGGGCCTGGCCCCGCTTACGCTTCAGTTTGCCGTTCAGTAAAGGAGGAACTATGGCGAATCTGTTTTATACCGTAACTGCCGAAGGAAGCGACGGACCCGTTTCCGCTTCCGGTGCCGTTTCCGCCGTCTGGGAGGAAAAAGGCGATTTCCGCAGCATGATCCTGAAGGTGAAGCCGGAGCTTCCCGCCTGTACGTTAACGGACGTCCGTGCCGAGCTGCCGATCCGGGTGGCGGAAGACGAATTTATCTTTATGAACGGCTTTCAGGCCTGGTCGTACAGCCCCGAACTTTCCGTAAAGGACAAGATGCGCGGCATCAACGGCCTGCCGAAGCCGCTTGTGAATTATTTCGGGCTGGACCGCTATGGGGACTATTTTTACAGGGACTATCCGAACAGGTCCGGGATCACGCAGGGCGTCTCCTACTGCTATTTCCGCGACGGAGAACGCTTCCGCCTGATCGGCTCGCTGGATGAGGCGCCCGGCTACACGGAGTTCCGCTATTTTGCAAAACTGAACAAGCTGGAGATCGTCCGCGACTGTGCGGGTGTGAAGGCCGAAGGCAGCTATCCCGCCTTTGAGCTGTATCTGGCTGAGGGGACGGAGAAAGAGGTCTTCGACGGCTGGTTTGCGGCGATGGGCATCGCGCCGTGCGGGGCGGGCCCCATCTTTGGGTATACGAGCTGGTACAACCGCTACGAAAACATTTTTGAGGAATGTATCTTAAACGATCTGGCCGGCGCCGCGAAGGTCCTGAAGCCGGGCGACCTCTTCCAGATCGATGACGGCTGGGAGCCCGCGGTGGGCGACTGGCTGGAGGCGGATCCGAAGAAATTCCCGCAGGGCATGAAGGTCCTGGCGGATCAGATCCACGAAAAAGGCTTTAAGGCCGGACTGTGGCTGGCGCCGTTCGTGGCCTGCAGGAGCTCGAAACTCTATCAGGAACATCCGCAGTGGTTCTATTTCCATGAAAGCCAGCCCTGGTACTGCGGCATCAACTGGGGCGGCTTCTACGCGCTGGATTTCGATTATCCCGAGGTCCGCGAGTACTTAAAGGAGACCTTCCGGAAGGTCTTTGACGAGTGGGGCTACGACCTGGTCAAGCTGGACTTCCTGTACGCGGCGGCGCCGTTCGGCAGCGAAAAGGAAAGCCGCGGCGGGCGCATGATCCGCGCGATGAAGTTCCTGCGCGAGCTCTGCGGCGACAAGCTGATCATCGGCTGCGGCGTGCCGCTGATGCCGGCCTTCGGCCTCGTGGACTACTGCCGCATCAGCTGCGACGTGAGCCTGGACTGGAACGATGTCCCGCTGCACCGGATCATCAACCGCGAACGCATTTCCACGCGGCAGGCGATCCACAATGCGATCTTCCGCCGCCAGCTGGACGGCAGGGCCTTCGGCAACGATCCCGACGTTTTCTATCTGCGGGACGACAATCTGAAGCTTTCGGCCGAGCAGAAAAAACTGCTGGCCATCAACTGTGCTCTGTTCGGCACGGTCCATTTCTGCTCTGACGACATGAACGATTTCAACGATATCCGCAAGGATGCGATGGAGCGGCTGCGGGAAATCAGCCGGGCGCAGGACATCAAAGTCGAGCACGAAAAAGGTGAAAAAGAGACAGTCTTCCGGGTAAGCTACAGCCTGGACGGAAAGACCTATACCTACGATGTGCCTTGGAAATAAGAGGAAATCATGAAAAAACAGGATTCATTGAATGAAGAAGGTCTGCGGGAACTGGCTGCGGCTGCGCTGACCATGAAGACTGAAGAAGAGATGCGTCGCTTCCTGATCGACCTGTGTTCCGTGCGCGAGCTGAATTCCCTCTCCCAGCGGCTGCGGGTCGCCGCGCTGCTGGACGAGGGGAAGACCTACGCGGAAATGGTGACGGCCACCGGTGCGTCCACCGCCATCGTCAGCCGCATGAGCCGGGCCCTTTCCATGACGGAGAACAGCGGCCTGGAACTGGCGGTCAGAAGACTGAAGCAACAGGAGTAACGGCTTACACATGAGCTTTTCGCTTAACGATCTGAATCCGCCTCAAAAAGAGGCGGTTTTCTGCACGGAAGGGCCCGTTCTGATACTGGCAGGCGCGGGTTCGGGCAAGACCCGGACCCTGACCTGCCGCGTCGCGCATCTGCTGGAGCAGGGCGTGCGGGCCTGGAATATTCTGGCGATCACATTTACCAACAAAGCAGCGGAAGAAATGAAGAGCCGGGTGCTGGATTCCGCGCCGGACGGCGATAAAGTCTGGGTCGCGACATTTCACAGTACCTGTCTGAGGATCCTGCGCGGCGACGCGGACCGGCTCGGCTACGAGCGGGATTTCAGCATCTACGATACCGACGATACGCGCGTCATGCTGCGGCGCATCATTAAGGAACTGGATTACGACCCGAAGCAGTATCGGGAGCGGGAGATCCAGCGGCGGATCTCGTCCTGGAAAAACAAAATGGTCGGGACGGAAGCTGTGGCAGCCAATGCCGCCGGCAACTTCCGCGAGGAACGGGTCGCGAAGATCTATCAGGAATACGAAAAAAGGATGCTGCTGGCCAACGCAATGGATTTTGACGATCTGCTCGTCAACGCCGTAAAGCTGTTCCAGGAGAATCCGGACGTGCTGGAGCGCTGGCAGAACCGCTTCCGCTACATCATGGTGGACGAATATCAGGATACGAATCTGGCTCAGTTCCGTTTTGTGGAGCTGCTCGCGAAGGAGCACCGCAACCTCTGCGTGGTCGGCGACGACGATCAGTCCATTTACCGCTTCCGCGGGGCGGAGGTGCGGAACATTCTGGACTTCGAATCCGTTTTTCCGGAGGCAAAAGTGATCCGGCTGGAGCAGAACTACCGCTCCACGAAGAACATTCTGCGTGCTGCAAACGGCGTCATTTCGCACAATACGCAGCGCAAGGAAAAAACGCTCTGGTCGGCCAAGGCGGAAGGCGAGCCGGTATATTTCCGCGAATACGAAGATGCCCGCGAGGAGGCAAGAGGGATCGCGAAGGAGCTGCAGGCGGAGCGGAGCCGCTTCCCCTACGGCAGCTGTGCGGTCCTGTACCGGACCAATGCGCAGTCCCGCGTGCTGGAAGAAGTCATGGTCAGCATGGGGATCCCGTACCGGCTGATCGGCGGCGTCAATTTCTATGAACGGCGCGAGATCAAGGACTGCCTCTGCTATCTGAAGCTGATCGCGAACCCGCGGGACGACGTTTCGCTGCGGCGCATCGTCAACGTCCCTAAGCGGGGCATCGGCGATACGACGCTGGAACGTGTCGCGGCCTGGGCGGCGGAGAAAGAAATCTCGCTGCTGGAAGCCATGATGGAGGCCGGCCGCATTCCCGAACTGAAACGGTCGGCGGAGAAGCTGAAAGCTTTTGCGGATCTGATCGAAAATCTGCGTTTTGAGGCGCTTTCCTTAAGCGTGGAGGCGCTGATCGAGCGGACGCTGCGCGAAAGCGGGTATCTGGAGGCTTTAAAGGACGAGGACCCGATCGAGGCCGAAGCCCGGACCGAGAACCTGGAAGAGCTGATCAGCAAGGCGGCGGATTTCGGCGGCGAAATCGGGCTGGAGCCGCTCTCCCGCTTCCTTTCGGAAACCTCGCTGGTCTCCGAAGTGGACGAGCTGGAGGAGGAAAATGAAAAACTGGTGCTGATGACCCTGCATTCGGCCAAGGGACTGGAGTTTCCCAAGGTCTATATGGCGGGCATGGAGCAGCAGATGTTTCCCGGGGAAAAAGCGATGTATTCCGGCGAAGATTCTGATGTGGAGGAGGAACGGCGTCTGTGCTACGTGGGCATCACGCGGGCACAGGAAAAACTGGTTCTGACGGCCGCCGCGCGGCGCATGGTGAACGGCGAGTTTCGCTTCCATCAGATCAGCCAGTTTGTAGAAGAGATCCCGGATGAGGTTTTGAAACGGGAGCGGACAGGTTTTATGCAGTCCCGCGAGCAGTATCAGAACCGGCGCGACCGGGAGGATTATCTGAACGGGTATGGCGGACGCTCCCGGGAGGATTTCGGCAGCAGACGCTCTTCTTTCCCGGATTACGAAGGCCCGGAGAACGGAAGCGGACGCGGGTTCGGCCGGCGGGGCGGTGCTTTGGCTCCGTCCTGGCAGGACTATGGTGACAGTTTCGGCTTCGGTCCGGGGGCATCCCGCTCGGGCGGACGTCCCGGCAGGAACGGTCCCAAACCGGATGAAAATTTGAAAAATTTCTTCGAACGAGCCACAGAAAACCTGAATGCACAGGAAAACAAAGAAATATTGACGGAATTTGCCCCCGGAGACCGGGTTGTGAGCCGCCGCTTCGGGGCGGGGACCGTGGTAAGCGCCGAACCGGGCAAGAAAGATATTACGGTGACCGTGGATTTTGACAAATACGGCCGGAAGGTCCTGCTTGCCGGCTACGCCGGCTTCACGCGGGAAGAATAAATTCATCCTGGCCCTCCCCCGGACGCAGGGGAGGGATGTCAGCCGTAGGCTGACAGGGTGAGGGCGGCTTGTTATCCACCTTGCCTCCCCTCAATAGGGGAGGCGGGTGAGCGAAGCGAACCCGGAGGGACCTTACCCCCCTGCCAGGGGGCTGTCGGCAAAGCCGACTGGGGGTTCGCCTTCGCTGCCGGGACGAAAACTTTCTCGGCATGGTCGCTCCGCTCCAACATGCTTCGAAAGTATTGTCCGGCGCGATCGGCGCAGCCATGTGGGCGGGGGCGATTCTTGCCCTCCCCCTGCCGAGGGGGAGGGTGGCACGGCGCAGCCGTGACGGGCGGGGGCGACTTGTCACCACCCGGGAAAAATAGTAATACACAGACAGGTATATTTGTGCTATACTGTATGCGAAGATCAGATAAACGGCAGTTCATTCCTGCCGGAAAGGAAGCGAAGGCATGGAAGAGTTGAAGAAAAAATGGAAAAGGATCCTGACCGTGTGCGGTGTGCTGGCCTTCCTGGCCGCCGTGGCTTACGGCATCTACTATTTCTTCTTTGCGGAAGATGAAGAGGAACTGGACGGCGATTTCTTTGAAGAGAAAAAGGAAGAGCCTGAGGAACCTGAGGCAGAGCAGAAAACGGAGCCGGAAGCAGCGCCTGCGGAAGAATCGGACTGACCGACAGAAAAACGAATGAAGAGGGGACGCTCTGCGGAACGGCCCCTTTTTGTAAATGAGGAAGAACAGTGGAAAATCGTGCGGAAGGGCTCTGCCCGCTTTACGGCCTCTGCGGCGGGTGCCGCTATGACGGCCTGGACTATGCGGCGGAGCTGAAACAGAAAGAAGAAAAAATCCGAAAGCTTTTTGTCCCGATTCTGGGAGAGGCTTTCTTTGAGAGCGCCGCCTATGAAGGTGTGATCCCGTCCCCGCAGCCGGAGGCTTACCGCAACAAGATGGAGTTTTCCTTCGGAAACGCGGAAAAGGACGGTCCGCTGACGCTCGGCCTGCATCAGAAAAAGAGCTTTTACAACGTGCTTTCCGTGGAGCACTGCCGCATCGTCCATGAGGATTTTAACCGTATCACGCGGGCGGTGCAGGCCTATTTCCGGGAAACGGGGACGCCTTTTTACTATAAACGCACGCACGTGGGGCTGCTGCGGCATCTGATCCTGCGCCGCAGCGAAACCGAGGGAACCGTACTCGTCAATCTGGTCACGGCTTTCGGCATGAAGAAGGACGTGCTGGACGGATTCGTAAAATGCCTGACCGGGCTTTCGCTCGAAGGCCGGCTGGCGGGGATCCTGCATACCGAAAATGACTCGCTCTCGGACGCGGTCGTTCCGCAGAAGGTCACGCTTCTGTGGGGCGAGGCGCTGCTGCGCGAGCAGATCCTGGGACTGAGCTTCCGGATATCGCCGTTTTCCTTCTTCCAGACCAACACCCGCGCGGCCGAAAAGCTCTATGAAAAGGTGCGCGAATATATTGCCCTGACGCCGGGCTCGCTGGTTTACGATCTGTACAGCGGGACCGGGACCATCGGCCAGATGCTCTCGCCGGTCGCGGGCCGGGTCTGTGGCGTCGAGATCGTGGAAGAGGCAGTGGCGGCTGCCCGCGAAAACGCGGCTGCAAACGGCCTTTCCAACTGTGAATTTATCGCCGGCGACGTTCTGAAAATGCTGGACAGCCTGCCGGCCGATCCGGATTACATCGTAGTCGATCCGCCCCGCGACGGCATCCATCCCAAAGCGCTGGCGAGGCTTTCCCGCAGCGGCGCGAAGCGCATCGTTTACGTCAGCTGCAAGGCCTCTTCCCTGGCCCGGGATCTGCCGATGCTGGCGCTCGGCGGCTACCGTACCGAAAAGATGGTCCTCTGCGATCTGTTCCCCAAAACGGATAATATAGAAGTTGTCGTCCTTTTACAGCGAATGGATAGCACCTGAGCGAAAGAGGTTACTCTTGATCTTTAACTGATTATACATGAAGACAGCAATGTGTGCCGGGTTTTGACTTGTGTTAAGTGACGATGTTTTATTAAAATGAAGGTGACAAGATAATGAAAAAAGGCGTAAATCTGTTATTGATCGGAGCTGTCGTTTTAGCCTCGGTCGTAATTGCATTTGTTGTTTTAATTCTTTTCAGAGATGACTTCCATTACGATCTTTTGGAATATGTGGAAGTTTATAATTCCGGGACAATGATGCCGGTATCGACCTCATATGAATTGAAAAAAGCATCAGGAACATGGACTGCGACTTATATAAAAGATTCGCATTTTTG
>JAEEGL015812281.1_pt1 | contig 17994 bp, 13 predicted proteins | sample 9134231 | NCBI WGS metagenome assembly JAEEGL01 (sample SAMN16246548, study PRJNA631951) | gut metagenome | biome: gut microbiome; feature: rumen; material: fiber-attached | host: Bos | place: Iran: Karaj | collected 2018-10 | reverse complement strand
GAAAGAACAGCCGATGCTTGCTGTGATGGCATGGCTACTGATTTCCTCGACATATTGGGTGAGGAATATAGTGTTTTCGAAGCTTGCTAACTGGTTGTACTCTTGGTGATGGTAGCCAACGGCGAGCGACAGGCTTTGGCCCAAGTGGTTACTGTGGCAGATGTAGAAGCATTGCCCGGTGAGACGGTATCGTTTTCGTTGAGTTTGTCAGAAGGTAAAGCAGACACGTACACTGCCTTATCGTTTGATGCTCGATTCCCTGCAACAGGATTTTCTACAACAGGAGATTACTCCGTTTCTAGTTCATGGAGAGGTGCTACGGCTGTAGTTGGTGCTGTAGCCGGAAGTGGTGTTGCCACCATTCCATTTGCCTCTGCCGATGCAAATGGTAAAAAGGTAATAAAGTGAAACGGCAATTAATTGAAATATGAAAGCAATGGAAAAGAAAGAATATACAGCACCTGCTGTTGTGCTGGTAAAGACAGAAGCCACACAGCTGTTGTCAGGTAGTGGCGTAAACGCAACGGGGTTAGAGTATGGTGGCGTGGATACAGGTGGGGCGATTGATCCCAGTTCGCGTGCCCTGCTTGACTTGCTCGACATTTAATACGGAATGATGTCTTAAAGCGTGAACTGCCGGAGCGATTCACTAGGTAAAAATCACAACAGCAGCCACAGTCGCATTCGACTGTGGCTGCTGTCATTACCTACCAGCTCCGTGGGAGGGCTTCTCTATTTCGTCAGATTAGGTGTAGTGTACCCATGAGATATACGAGGCCGAAGCCAAAGACCATCGAGATGATGCCCATGATGATACCCATCTTTGCCATCTCGTTCTGCTTTACATAACCTGTGGCAAACGACAGGGCGTTCGGCGGCGTAGAGATGGGCAGGATCATGGCTGACGAGGCAGCGATGGCCACACCGATGAGGACGGTGGGCGTACCGCCGATGGGGTCAAGCTTGTCGCCCATAGCACCGCAGACGATAGCCAGAATGGGCATGAGTAGGGCCGCTGTTGCCGAGTTCGAGATGAAGTTCGACAGCAGATAGCAGATGGCACTGCCGAGAATCAGGATGAGCAGCGGCGAGAAGTCGCCGAAGGGGATGCTCTCCACGGCGTTGGCAGCCAGACCAGAGGCGTTCAGACCATAGCCGAGGGCGAAACCACCGGCTACCATCCAGATGACACTCCAGTTGATCTGCTCCAGGTCGCGCTTGTTGATGACGCCCGTCAGGGCAAAGACGCAGAACGGAATCATGGCCACCGTGTTGGCATTGATACCGGTTACACGGTCAGACAGCCAGAGGACAATGGCGAGGATAAAGGTGAATATCACCACCTTCGAGTGGAAACCTTTCTGCATTTCACCGTCAATCTTCAGTTCTACCGTTTTCTGGGTAAAGGGGAAGAACTTCAGCAGGATGCGCCAGCTGATGAGCAGCAGCACGACGACCAGCGGGAACATGAACATCATCCACTGACCGAAGCCGAGGCCCATATTCAGACCCTCAGGGTCGTTGAGGTATTTCAGGGCGATGGTGTTCGGCGGTGTACCGATGGGTGTGCCCATACCGCCAAGGTTGGCAGCTACGGGAATCGACATGGCCAGGGCGATACGGCCCTTGCCCTCAGGCGGCAGCTGACGGAACACTGGGGCGAGGAACGTCAGCATCATGGCAGCGGTGGCCGTGTTCGAGACGAACATCGAGAACAGTCCCGTGATGAGCAGGAAACCCAGCAACACCATTTCGCTCCTGGTACCGAAGGGCTTGAGCAGTACTTTGGCCAGCTGCGCGTCGAGCCCCGTCTTGGTTGCGGCAATGGCCAGTACGAAACCACCAATGAACAACATGATGATGGGGTCGGCAAACGATGCCATCACGCTTTTATAAGACAGTAGTTTTCCAACTTCTTCCTCGTTCACCATCGGAGCTATGCCGCTGTCGGAACAGAATAGCAGCATCAGCACGATGATGGCTACCGACGTGGCCCATGACGACACAATCTCGAGTATCCACATCAGCGTGGCAAATGCGAAGATGGCAATCACACGCTGTTGGATGACATTGAGGTTGTTGATGCCAAACCACTCCGACGGCATATTCCAGAGCAGGAGTGTAACGATGGCTACAATGGCGATTTTCAGCACACGCTTGGTGCTGTCCTCAGGATGATACTTCCGCTGGTGACGCAGCTGATGGTAGGCATCAACCAGATGGAAACCTTCATAGATATGAAACATGGTTAGTTTATTGTTAAGTTGTAAAATGTGCTTGCAAAGGTACGAAAATAAATGCTGATAACCGATGGCTTCACGTCATTTATTCGGTTTATTCGTGTATAAATACACAAAAAACATACTGTCCTTTTCGTGCGCCGTGGATGATTGCAAAGTCGAGTTTGCAAAAAGTGCAGGGGTGAGGGCTGTTACTGTACACACTGCTGTGATATTTCAGGCAAAACATTTGGCTGTCTCGCAAAAAACCACTAACTTTGTGCCATAATTATAATAGGTATGAGCTATCAGGAATTGTGGCACAGGCTGGCAAGGGCATACGACGAGGGCGAGGCGAAAGCCATTGCCCGCATGGTGTATGAGGTGCGTTACGGACTGACCTTGGGCGACCTGCTGACAGGCCGTGACGCCACCATACCACAGGACGAAGTGGAACAGCTGGCACAACGGCTGGAACGGCACGAGCCGGTGCAGTATGTGCTGGGCGAGACAACGTTCTGCGGTCGCAGCTTCCATGTGGAGCCTGGTGTGCTGATTCCACGGCCGGAGACGGAGGAACTGTGCCGCAGGATAGTAGCAGCCCCCCTCTTATCCCCCAAGGGGGGGAGTAGCGGCAGTCTCGTTGTCGGCAGTAGCCCATCATCGCCCCAAGGGGGGACAGGAGCGGGGCCTTCCATCCTTGACATCGGGACGGGCAGCGGGTGCATCGCTGTCACGCTGGCCTTAGAGATGGCAGGTAGCCGTGTGACGGCGTGGGACGTGTCGCCCACAGCACTGAGGGTGGCTGGCGACAACGCCCACCGATTGGGAGCCACGGTCAATGTCGTGTGCAACGACATGCTGCGGCAGTCGGTCGACGTTAGTCCGCAGTGGGACATCATCGTCAGCAATCCGCCCTACATCTGCAACGGTGAGGCTGGGCAGATGGAGGCCAACGTGCTGGACTACGAGCCGGAGCTGGCACTCTTCGTACCTGACGACGACCCGCTGCTGTTCTACCGCCCCATCGCCAACTACGCGCAGTCGGCGCTCCACCCTGGCGGCATGCTGTGGCTGGAGTGTAACCCGCTGTACGTGGAACTGGTGGAGGAATGGCTGCAGGAGCTGGGCTTCGACGACGTGCAGGCACTGGACGACCAATACGGCAAGACACGTTTTATCAAAGCAATACGATGACACAGAAGACAGAACAAGAGGCATATTTGACACTGACGGCACTCTGCGCACAGGCCGAGCACTGCCAGTGGGAGATGACGGAGAAGATGCGCCGCTGGGGGCTGGACGACGAGGCACAGGCCCGCGTCATGCAGCGGCTGGTGCAGGAGCGTTACGTCGACGACGCCCGCTATGCGCGAGCCTTCGTGAAAGACAAGGTGCGCTACAACAAGTGGGGACGGCGTAAGGTGGAACAGGCACTGTGGCAGAAGCACATCGACGAGGACATCAGCCAGCAGGCACTCGACGAGGTGGACGACGAGGAGTATCTCGACGTGCTACGCCCTCTGCTGGCACAGAAGCGCAAGACGACCCGTGCCGCCAACGACTACGAGCTGAACCAGAAGCTGGTGCGCTTCGCCCTTGGCCGTGGCTTCACCTACGACATCATCCGCCAGTGCCTTAACACGGAAGACATTGAACTGTAATCATTGACCATTGAACATTATGATTACCGGCGGCGTAGCATAACTATGAACTATGAACTGTGAACTATGAACTGGCTAACCCGTCTGCTCGACTTCATATCGCCACGACAGTGTGTGGTGTGCGGCAATAGGCTGGCACCGACAGAACGCAGCATCTGCAGCGTGTGTATGCTGCACCTGCCACGGACGGGATTCCAGTGGAAGGCCACCGACAACATCATGGCGCAGGCCTTCTGGCACCTGACACCCGTCGAGCGGGCCGCCGCCCTGTTCTTCTTTACGCCACACTCTGCAGTGGCACAGATTGTCTACGACCTGAAGTATGCCGACCGCCCTGACATCGGCGAGGACATGGGACGGCTGATGGCCAACGAGATGCGGCCCGCCGGCTTCTTCGACGGCATCGACGCCCTGCTGCCCCTGCCCCTGGCCCGCAACCGTCTGCGGCAGCGTGGCTACAACCAGAGCGAACAGCTGGCCGTAGGCATCAGCCAGCTGACGGGGCTGCCCGTCATCCGCCATGCCGTCAGCCGTAAGGCGTTCACCGAGAGCCAGACGCGGCTGACGCGCCAGGAGCGTCGCCAGAACGTCGACGACATGTTTGTGTTACGCGACGACAAGCCGTTACGCCACCGTCATGTGCTCATCATCGACGACGTCTGCACCACGGGGGCTACCATCACGGCCCTGTCTGATGCCATCCGTCACGTCGAAGGCATCCGCATGAGCGTACTGACGCTCGGCTATACAAAGGTTCAGTAAATCTTGAGGCACATCATCGTGAGGTCATCGTTCGGTTCTGCTCCGTCACGGTGACGCTCGACGGCCTGCTGCAGCGTCTCGACAACCTGACGGCTGTCTTTGTCGGCCACTTGCTGCAACAGTTCCAGCAGACGGTCGTCGCCCAACTGCTCCTGCTGGCGGTTCTCGGCCTCGTTCAGACCGTCGGTATAGATGAAGAGCGGCGTGTCCTTGATGTTGTCAATCTCCTCGCCGACATACTCCAGTTCAGGGATGATGCCGATGGGGGCGTTGGGAATCATTTCCAGGAAGTAAGCCCCTCCAGGCTTCTCCAGAGTGGAGCTGCCTGATTCGGAGGGGGTGGGGGAGGCTCCTATCACTGGCGGGTTATGTCCTGCATTGCAGAAGTCGAGGTGGCCTGTCGTCAGGTTGGCCATACCGATGAACATGGTGACAAACATGCCTGCCTCGTTGTCGACGCTGAGGGCGTCGTTCATGCGCATGGCAATCTCGGCAGGCATCATGCCCTGGACGGCCAGCGTACGGAAAAGACGGGTGGCCTGTGCCATGAACAGCGATGCCGGCACACCCTTGCCCGACACGTCGCCCACGCAGAAGTACAGCTTCTCGCCCAGCATCACGTAGCCATACAAGTCGCCGCCCACCTCCTTGGCGGGAGTCATCGAGGCGTAGAGGTCAAGGTGGTCGTGGGCAGCATCAGGGAAGACGCGCGGCACCATCGACATCTGGATGTCACGTGCAATGCGCAGCTCACTCTCGATGCGCTCCTTGGCTGTGGTTGTCTCCTCAAGCTGGTCGTAGGCAGTGCGCAGCTGCTGGTGGGCCACACCGAGCCGCTTGGCTGCCCGTTGGCGGAAGAAGATGAAGACGGCCAGACCCAGCACGACAACCACGAAGATGACCATGCTGGCCACCAGTTGCTGTCGCGTCATGTCGGCCTGCTGGCGGGCTATCTGGGCATCCTTCTCCTGTGTCTCGAAGATGACGGCCAGCTCGGCGGCGTCGCTCCTCTGCTGGTTGCTGCGCACGGTGTCCAGCAGTCCGATGATCTCCTCGGCCTTTTTGAGTGCTGCCTCGCGGTGTCCTGTCTTCATCAGTGCCTTGAATGCCGTCGAAGGGGTTGACAGCAGATAGTCGAGTGTCGGCGACGTCTGTTCCTGTTGCTCGACGGCATCTATGGCAGGCAGCATATTCAGCAGAGCCTGCCACTGTTCGGTCACTTCTAAATAATATGCCTGGTCGTAGATGCCGCCATACGATGAGGCATAGTCGGAGTCGAGGAAGCGGCGGTACACCTTCTCGGCCTGGTCGCGCTGTCCTGTACGATTGAGAATGATGGCACGGTCAATGTCCACCTGGGCGGCATAGCGCTCCAGCAGCTCTCGGTCGGTGCTGGTCTTCCGCAGCCGGTGCAGCCACTGGTCCATCATGGTGACCCACGGAAGGGCGTAGTTGTATTTGAACGTGTTCAGGTACTGGTTGGCTATCATGCTGGCCACCTCGAAGCACGTCGTGGCGAAGTATGGCGACTGCTCGTGCCGGTCGGCCAGCTGCTCAGCCTGTTGGCGGGCCTGCTGGAAGGTCTTGTCGGCCTCGAAGCTGCGCCCCAGCTTCAGCTGGCAGCAGCCCACCTGTGCCAGCAGTTGGTTGGCACAGTCCTGGACGGTTGCCGTGGTGTCCTTACGGGCGCGATTGTAGCCACGGGTGGCATAGGTGATGGCGTCGTCCAGATTGTTGCTGTTGTCGAGGGCTATCACCAGGTTGTACAGCGTCTGGTAGTAGTTTACTGCGTCAGGGCGCATCAGCTCGTCGGTGGCCAGTGCGCGCTTATAGTACATGACCGCCGTGCGAAGCTGTGAGTGGTCCTGATACCAGGCGGCGCGCTGGCTGTTGGCCATGGCAGGCGACAGCTTGCCGGCACGTTCGAGGCTGTCGATGGCGGCCAGCTCCTGTCTGTCGTCATCTTCGTGGACGGCAGTGGTCTGCTCCTCCGTTGTGGCGGCTCGAGTGACAGATACCGCCAGCATCAGCAGGCTGACGAGTACGGCTGTCCGTACCGCCAGCCGGTATGCCAGCCCATGTGCATGCCGACAGCTTTTTGAGGTTTGTTTACAGTTTGTCATTTTCAAGTTTTGCAAAGGTACGGTTTTTATTCCTTTCGGCCAAATATTATCCTGTTTTTTTCTCATGGCATTACATCGTGTCATTTTTCGCTGTTTTCTTTGTTTATTCATAATTATTTTTTAATTTTGCAGCCTAAACCGAACTGCTAAGACAATGAAAAGAAGTACAATCCTCTGCGCTTTGTGCGCCCTGATGAGCCTGACAATGCTGGCTCAGAACCGCTCGTGGACGGCCGACAACGGCAACGGCACCTTCACTAATCCTCTGTTCTACGACGAGTTCTCCGACCCTGACATCCTGCGCGTCGGCGATGATTACTATCTGGCAGGCACCACCATGCACAGCGTGCCAGGCCTGGTGATACTCCATTCACGCGACCTTGTCAACTGGGAGAACATCAGCTACTGTTTCGACCGCTTCGACTTCGCTGACGACGCCTTCTCGCTGAAGAACCACCGCGAGATTTATGGCAGCGGCATCTGGGCGCCGTGCATACGCTATGCCAACGGACAGTTCTACGTGTTCTCGAACGTCAACGGCAAGGGACTGCAGTGCTATACCAGTAAGGACATCCGCGGACCGTGGGAGCACCACAACATGCAGGGGCGCATCTACGACCTTTCGGTGTTGTTCGACGACGACGGTAGGATTTATGCCATACACGGCTACGGCGAGGTACACTGCACGGAGCTGAAGCCAGACATGAGTGGTCCGAAGGAGGAGACCGACCGCGTCATCATTCCTGAGGGCAGTGCTGTGGGCGAGGGACACCATATCTATAAGATTGACGGCATGTACTACCTTATCTCCACCGACTACAAGCCCAACGGCCGTACGCTCTGCTCGCGGTCGAGGAGCATCTGGGGACCGTACGAGACCGTCACCATCACGGCTGACGAGACCTTCGGCTACCACGCTGCCGCCCTCACGCAGTGGCACGGAGGCCGTATCATGCCCGACGGCACGAAGTTCGGCATTCCCAAGGTGGATGTGGATGCCACCGCATGCACCAACATCCATCAGGGCGGCATCGTGCAGGATCAGGGCGGACAGTGGTGGGCATTGCTGATGATGGACTTCCACAGCATCGGCCGTACCACTACGCTGGCTCCCATTACATGGAAGGACGGCTGGCCATACCTCGGACTGGAAGGAAACCTGGGACGTGCGCCGCGCACATGGCTGAAGCCTGATGTAGAGGTAAGAGGTGAGGGGCAAGAGGTAAGAGGTGAGACTCCCCACGCTCCCTACGACCGTAGCGACGACTTCGACTACCCTCTCACCTCTCACCACTCACCTCTCACCTCTAAAAAACTGAAGCCCGTCTGGCAGTGGAACCACAACCCTGACGACAAGATGTGGTCGCTGAAGGGTGGCCGGCTGCGCCTGAACACCATGCCCGCCGAACAGCTGATGTGGGCGCGTAACACGCTGACACAGCGCGTCGTCGGTCCTACGTCGGTTGCTACGGTCGAGCTGTGTACCAAAGGCATGAAGGACGGCGACGTCTGCGGATTGGGCAACATCAATATACCGTGCTCGTGGATAGGCGTCGTGAAGGATGGGAAGACGCTTACCCTCCGCTACTTCGAGCAGTACCGCAACGACACCGTCGATGTCGCCCTCAGCGTGGCCGATGGCTCTCCCTTCAGCAAAACCGGCAGACTCTGGCTCCGTATGAACGGTGACTTCGACCACGACCGTGCCTCGTACGCCTACTCACTGGACGGCACGGACTTCAAGCCGCTGGGCAAGGAGATGCCGCTGAGCTACCAGCTGACCACGTTCCAAGGCTCTCGCCATGCGCTGTTTGCCTTCAACAAGAACGGCAGGAACGGTGGCTATGCCGAGTTCGACAACTTCACCGTCGAGGAGCCGCAGGCCGACCGCAGCGGTAACATTCCCTACGGCAAGACGTTCCGCATTGTCAATTTGGCCACGGGACGGCCCATGCACGCCACGCCCCACGGCCTCATGTACGACACTGACGCTAAGAACAACTCCAAGGAGACGCGCTTCCGTATCATCGACAAGGGTAGGGGACAAGTGCTGCTACAGTGCGAGGACGGTCGCTATGTGTTCTGCTCAGGCATCGGCATAGCTGGCGACGTGCGCCTGACGAAGGACGCCGCGAAGGCCGAGCTGTTCATGTGGCAGGACTACCTGAACCGTGAGTTCATGCTTATGTCGATGCGCAACCACCGCTACGTAGGCAAGAGTGCGACGACGGGCAGTCCCTACTCCATGGACTTCACCGGTGCCGACCCAGCCCGCCGTAACGGTGCCGTGCTGCGATGGGAAGAGGTGAAGTGACGACCCTGTTTTGTTGCTACTCGGCAAGGAAAAGCTAAGAATAGCAGCTTTTCTATGTATTCCCTGCCACAAAAATTTGGTGTTTATCTCTATTATTAGTAATTTTGCACCCAAAATTAATAAACGACACAAAAATATGGACGAACAACTGAAACAGATTGGTGAGCGCCTGCGCGGACTGCGCGACGTTCTTGACATTCCCGTTGAGGAAATGGCCGAGACCATTGGCATCGACGTGGAGAAGTATGAGAAGATAGAGCAGGGCGAGGTGGACATCACCATCTCGAACCTGATGAAGATTGCCCGTAAGTACGGCGTGTCGACGGAGGAGCTGATCTTCGCCGAGGCACCCCACATGAAGTCGTACTTCGTGGTGCGTAAGGGACAGGGCATGAGCATCGAGCGCACGAAGGCGTATAAGTACCAGAGCCTGGTGGGAGGCTTCGTCGACCACAAGGCCGACGTGTTCATCGTGACCGTCGAGCCGAAGCCTGGCGCACGTACCATCTACAAGAACTCGCATCCTGGCCAGGAGTTCAACCTCGTGCTGGAGGGTGCGATGGAGCTGTACATCGGCGGCAAGACCATCGTGCTGGAAGCGGGCGACAGCATCTACTTCGACTCCACAAAGCCCCACGGCATGCTGGCCATCGGCGACAAGGCGGTGAAGTTCCTCGCCTTTACCGTAGAGTAACTTCGTAATAACGTAATAACGATATATCGATATAACGAAAATGATAGAGCGTTTTTTGAAGCAGACGACGTTTACGTCTGTAGAGGACTATAATAAGAATCTGGAGTTCATCATCCCAGAGAATTTCAACTTCGCATACGACGTGATGGACGCGTGGGCCGAGGAGAAGCCCGACGGACTGGCACTGCTGTGGACCAACGACCAGGGCGAGGAAATCCGTACAACATTCCGTGAACTGAAGGAGCAGACTGACCAGGCTGCCGCCTACCTGCAGTCGCTGGGCATCGGCAAGAACGACCCCGTGATGCTGATACTGAAGCGACGCTATGAGTGGTGGGTGGTCATGCTGGCCCTGCACAAGCTGGGTGCCATAGTGATTCCCGCAACCCACATGCTGACCAAGCACGACATAGTATATAGGAACACGCGCGCAAGTGTAAAGGCCATCATCTGTGTGGACGATGCCTACGTCACCGGTCAGATACAGCTGGCAATGGCCGAGAGTCCGACGGTCAGCCAGTATATCGTCATCGGACATCATGTCCCTGACGATTTCCGCGACTATCTGGGCGAGGTAGGCAATGCTCCTGCGTTCCAACGTCCCGCTTTCGTCAATAGCAACGACGACACGATGCTGATGTACTTCACCAGCGGCACCAGCGGCGAGCCGAAGATGGTGGCCCACGACTACCTCTACGCCATGGGACATCTGACGACGGGTGTCTTCTGGCACAACCTGCACGAGGGTTCGCTGCACCTGACCGTGGCCGACACAGGCTGGGGAAAGGCCGTGTGGGGCAAGTTCTACGGCCAGTGGTTCGCCGGTGCCACGGTGTTCGTGTTCGACCATGAGAAGTTCAATGCCGATACGTTGCTGCGCCAGATAGAGAAGTACAAGGTGACGAGCTTCTGTGCGCCACCCACCATCTATCGCTTCATGATACGCGAGGACCTGTCCAGATACGACCTCTCGTCGCTTGAATACTGCTGCACGGCCGGCGAGGCCCTGAACCCCGCCGTGTTCGACAGACTGAAGGAGAAGATAGGCCTCAACATCATGGAGGGTTTCGGACAGACGGAGACCACCATGACGCTTGGCACCTTCCCCTGGATGACGCCCAAGCCCGGCTCGATGGGTATGCCCAACGCGCAGTACGACATCGACCTGCTGCGTGCCGACGGAACGCCGTGCGAGGACGGTGAGAAGGGCGAGATAGTCGTCCGTGTGGGCGACCGTAAGCCCATTGGCCTGTTCAAGTGTTACTACCGTGACGAGGAGCTGACCCGCGAGGCCTGGCACGACGGCATCTACCACACAGGCGACATGGCTTGGCGCGACGAGGACGGCTACTACTGGTTTGAGGGCCGCATCGACGACGTCATCAAGTCCAGCGGCTACCGCATCGGCCCGTTCGAGGTGGAGTCGGCACTCATGACTCACCCCGCCGTCGTGGAGTGTGCCATCACTGGCGTACCTGACGATATACGAGGCATGGTGGTCAAGGCCACCGTTGTGCTCGGCAAGGAGTGGAAGGACAAGGCTGGCGACGACCTTATCAAGGAACTGCAGCAGCATGTGAAGCGCGAAACGGCTCCATACAAGTATCCCCGCATTGTGGAGTTCGTCGACGAGCTGCCCAAGACCATCAGCGGCAAGATACGCCGCGTGGAGATACGCAAGAAGGACGCAGAGAAGTAGTCGAAGAACTGACCCATAATTCGGCCAAGCGACTTATACACACAAAGGGTCAGACCCTTTGTGTGTATAAGTCAGAGGTATTCACCTCTATTCATAAACAAGCCACTCACCTCCGTGAGTAGGCCACTCAGCTCCGTGAGTGGGCTTCTCAGCTCCGTGAGTGGGCTTCTCAATTCCCAATTCCCTAGAGAATTCACCCTAATGTGGCCTCGTTACATTTCTCATTCCACATTCCTCATTTCTCATTAGGCGCACACGCGCGCCTATAGTTGTCTTATGCACTTTTTACCCCTCACTTCCCTCACTTCCCACACCTAAACTTTGTCTCATGTAACATGAGTTAGGTGAGGGAAGTGAGGGAAGTGTGGGGTCTTTTTGCCTTTTCCTTACTAACGCGCGCGCGTATATCTGCACACAAAGGGTCCGACCCTTCTGTGTACATGACTAGTTTAGACATCAAAATAGATAGGTGAGAATTTGTCGGCATCTCGGCGTCGTAGCCAATGAAGCCCGTCGTCTCGTTGTCGCTTGAGCACGCTGCCAACAGGCATACGGTCAGCGTGGCTATCATTATTGCTTTTAGTCGTTTCATTTCTTTTTCGTTTATTCGTCCTGTATCTATAATGCCAGAACTCCCTCCATCTTGTATTAATATGGAGTTATTTAATAATCTTTATGAATCTGCCTGCAAACAAACATTAGAGGAGAGTTACTTTCGGAAATGAAAAGAAAAACAAGTTTTCCTTTTGCATTTCGCTCGCTTATTCGGTAACCTTGGCTTTGCCGAAGTTACTTTCGCTCGGAAATGAAAAGAAAAACTTGTTTTCCTTTTGCATTTCGCTCGCTTATTCGTAACTTTGCAGGCGTGAAACGACGTGTACTGACATTATTCGCTTTGGCAACAGCCGTGTACAGCATGGCGCAGGACCGAAGGAAACAGGCGGAGGAGGATATGGATAGTCCGACCTTCGTCCCAACCGTGAAGGTGGGCAAGGTGCTGGAGAATGGCGACAGTATACAGTACATGGAGATGAATAACGTCTACGTGTTCCCGCCAGTCACTTTCACCAGCAAGAAGCAGCAGGGAGCGTACATGCGACTGGTGAAGAATGTCAAGACGGTGCTGCCCATTGCCAAGGAGGCACGCATGATCATGATGGAGACTGCCGAGTACCTGGAGTCGCTGCCTACGCAGAAGGCTAAGGACGAGCACATGAAACGGGTGGAGAAGAGCATCATGCAGGAGTATAAGCCTCGCATGAAGAAGCTGACCTACTCGCAGGGCAAGCTGCTCATCAAGCTTATCTACCGCGAGAGCCACTCGTCGGGCTATGAGCTGATACAGGCCTTCCTCGGCCCTGTCCGCGCCGGTTTCTATCAGGCCTTTGCGTGGGCCTTCGGCGCTTCGCTGAAGAAGGAGTACGACCCTGAGGGTGTTGACCGGCTGACTGAGCGTGTGGTGCTGATGGTCGAGGCCGGACAGCTGTAATTCTGCTTTTTACAAGAGGAGAGGGTCCGTTGTGTCAGAGCAGGCTCTTGACAGTCTGCTCGATGTCTTTAGTGTCCTCTGCGCGTTTCACAAGATTGTTGCCACGGTCAATCAGGAAGTAGTCGGGTACGGCCTGCACGTTGTAAAGACGCAGCGTGTGCGACTGTATGCCCTGTTCGTCGCGGACGCAGATCCAGGGCAGTGCCGCCGTCTGCTGCTTCCAGAAGTGCTCGTCCTCGTCGAGGCTCACCTGGTAGATTTCCAGTCCCTGGGCATGATACTTATTATATAGCTCGCGGAGCAGGAGGATGCGGGCTGGCGACTCGCTCATGGCAAAGATGTGAAAGTCGAGCAGCACCACACGGCCTTTCAGGTCGGTCAGCCGACGCAGCTGGCAGTGGTTGTCGTTCAGGGCAATGTCAATGACACCGGCCTCGCTGACGATAGAGGGGTCGATGGTATTGCCCTGGGCTGCCTCGCGGAGTCGTATGTTCTTCATGCCTTCGAGGGCGATGTTGTGCAGGTTGGCACCACGCTCGGCTTCCGGCCAGTAGGTGTCCCAGCTGGTGGCTACCGCAGCAAACACCCTGACGTCTTCCTTGTCGGTGCGTGGGTTGAAGATGAGCGTGTTGCCCAGCGTCTGGAAGAGTGCAAAGTAGGCATGCGACTTGTTGGGAGCTGGGAAAATATACTGCGTCTTCACTTCTTCCTTGTAGCGGGCTACGAGTGCCAGGATGCTGTCGTTCGTCTGGTCAACGTTCAGCTGCTCGTTGCGGCTGATGGCCAGTGCCTGCTGGAAGAGTGCCTGCTGGCGAAGGGCCAGCTCCTTGATCTTCTGGCAGCTTTCCGAGCCGCTGACCTCGTACTGGGAGGCCATCTGCGGGTACTGGCCCTTGACGGTAACGGTCTCCGTGGAGTCGATGGCCACATTGATAATCTGGTCGCTGATGCGCAGGCGGTAGAACTCAGGAGCCTCAGGGCATTCACCGCTGAAAGCGAAGCTGCCGTCGCCACTCAGCTTGACGGAGTCGAGGGCGGTAACCTCGCTGATGCCTACATGCTCGAAGTAGAGCACCGAGTCGTTGGCGTTTTCGATGGTACCCTCTACGTGGAACTTCTTGTTGCTGCACGAGGCCATGCCGAGCAAAGCCAGTGCCATGATGATATATTTTTTCATAGTCATTTCTGTATTTTGCCTGCAAAGGTACGAATAAGCGAGCACAAATCAAAAAAAAACTTGTTTTAATTTTGATTTGTCGAGCGAAAGTGCCTTCGACTGCAAGTCAAAGGTAGTGCAAATCGGGCGAAACACCAAAAATATTAGGATATTTCCGCATGAACACCCCTTTGGCGGCGGTCAAAGGAGCGAATTAGCATTTTTTTTGCACATTTTATCGGGAAAAGTGCATGTTTTAATAAAAAAACGTTACCTTTGCAGGTTGATAGCGGACATTTTGAGAGAAATGGAACAGAAAGCAGCTAAGACTATCGACATCGATGAAATCCTGAAGGGGAAAATGGGCGGCAAGGCCAAGTGGGTGCCCTGTCCGCTCAAGGCATGGCTGAAACACATCGTCCATCAGGACGAGGTGAACAGCTTTCTGTGGGAGTCGCGTGACAAAACAGGCACACCGTGGCTACAGGCCTGTGTCAGCTACCTGCAGATGACGCTCAGGGTGTCGGGTATGGAGAACATGCCGTCAAAGGACGACGGACGGCTCTATACCATCGTGTCGAACCACCCGCTGGGGGGCATCGACGGCGTGGCACTGGGCTCTATCATCGGACAGCATTTCGACTCACGTTTCCGCTACCTCGTCAACGACCTGCTGATGAACCTGCCCGGACTCGCCCCCCTCTGCATCCCCATCAACAAGACGGGCAAGCAGGGACGAGACTTTCCCGCTATGGTAGACGCCGGATTCCAGAGCGACTGCCACATGCTGATGTTTCCCGCCGGACTGTGCTCGCGGCGTCAGAAGGACGGCACCATCCGTGACATTCCGTGGAAGAAGACCTTCATCACCAAGAGCGTGGAGTATCAGCGCGACGTGGTGCCTGTATATTTCAGCGGCAGCAACTCCAATTTCTTCTACCGACTGGCCAACTTCAGCGACCGTCATCTGCCGTTCAATCTGGCCATGCTCTTCCTGGTCGATGAGATGTACAAGAATGTTGGCAAAACCTTCGAGATACACGTCGGCAAGCCTATACCCTGGCAGACCTTCGACAAGTCGCACACTCCGATGGAATGGGCGAGAATAGTACAAGACAAAGTATATAATCTATAATATGGAACAACCGATTATTCCTCCAGTCAGCAAGGACGTGCTCCGCAGTGAGCTTACTCCCGACAAGCAGTTGCGCATGACCAACAAGAGCAACAACCGTATCTATGTCGTCACGGCACACAATGCACCGAACGTGATGCAGGAGGTAGGACGCTTGCGTGAGGTCGCCTTTCGTGAGGCAGGTGGCGGTACAGGAAAGGAAACCGACATTGACGAGTTCGATACTTGCGAGAATTGCTACAAGCAGCTCATCGTGTGGAACCCTGATGAAGAAGAGATTATCGGGGGCTATCGCTATCTGCTAGGCACCGACTGGAAGTATGACGACAAGGGACAGCCCATCCTGGCCACCAGCCACATGTTCCATTTCTCAGAGCGTTTCCTCAGGGAATTTGCTCCATATACCGTCGAGCTGGGACGCTCGTTCGTCTCGCTGCCCTACCAGTCGTCGCGCATGGGAGCCAAGAGCCTCTTTGCCCTTGACAATCTGTGGGACGGACTTGGGGCCCTTACCGTCATACGTCCCAACATCAAGTACTACTTTGGCAAGATGACCATGTACCCCTCGTACATCCGAAAGGGACGCGACATGATACTCTACTTCCTGAAGAAGCATTTCGACGACAAGGAGAACCTCATCATCCCGATGAAACCGCTGGAACTGGAGACAGACCCCAGGGAACTGGAGGCACTCTTCTGCGGCAAGACGTTCAAGGACGACTACCTCGTGCTGAACCGAGAGATCCGTAAGATGGGCTATAACATCCCGCCGCTGGTCAACGCCTACATGGGACTGTCGCCAACGATGAAACTCTTCGGAACAGCTATCAACTACGGATTCGGCGACGTAGAGGAGACGGGCATCCTCATTGCCGTAGACGAGATACTGGAGGAAAAGCGCAAGCGACACATCGACTCCTTCATCCGCGAACACCGCGACGAGCTGGAACTCACGTCAGGAGCCAACAAGATTATCTACAAATATAAAGACTGAATTATGAAGAAAAGACTTTTTCTGCTGGTACTTGTTGCCACAACCACCGCAGCCATGATGGCTGGCGGACTCATGACCAACACCAACTATCACATCGCCTTCGACCGCATGATGGCACGAGGCGCTACGTTCGACATCGATGCAGCCTACTCAAACCCTGCCGGAATGGCATGGGGGCACGACGGCTTCCAGCTGTCGCTCAACTTCCAGAAACCCTGGCAGAACCGTGACATCGAGATGACTTCACCGATGCCCTCAAAGTATGAGGGCATTGCCTCGGCACCCATCGTGCCTGCCCTCTTCGCGTCATACAAGAAAGACCGCTGGGCTGTCTCAGCCATGATAGGCATCGTGGGCAGCGGCGGTTTCGTGAAGTACGACGCCGGTGTGCCGATGTTCAATGTCGTGCTGGCTGGCATGCTGGCGCAGAAAGGCATCATGCCCGGCACGTATAACCTCGACTCGCAGATGAAGGGCAAACAGTATATCTATGGCGGACAGCTGAACTTCACGTATAAGATTCTCGACTGCCTGTCGGCAGCTGTCGGTATGCGCGCCAACTACTACGACGGCTACTACCGTGGACACGTCATCGCCGACGGACATCAGGCGTTCGACAGGCTGGCCGCCCTCGAACTGGACGTCACCCAGCGCGGCTGGGGCTTTGCGCCGATAGTGGGCATCGACTTCCATAAAGGACCATTCACGCTGGCGGCACGTTACGAGTTCCGCACGAAGATCAATGTGCCTAACAAGACCAAGACGCTGAATGCCGCACTGGGCGACGGTGTGGTGGCATTCCTCCAGCAGACCGACCCTGCCAGCCTGCAGCTTATCGGACAGAGCCTCGCCGCCAAGACGGTGGCCTATCAGGACGGCGAGAAGACACGCTACGATATGCCGGCCCTGCTGAGTGTGGCTGCAGGTTATGAGTTCGCGCCCAACTTCCGTGGCACGCTGGAGTACCACTTCTTCGACGACAAGCATGCCAAGATGGCCAACGACCGTCAGAAGAACCTCACTCACGGCACCCACGAGTTCCTGGCTGGTATCGAGGGCGACATCAACGACAAGTGGACCGTCAGCTGTGGATTCCAGCGCACGGACTACGGCCTGTCCGACGACTACCAGCAGAACACGTCGTTTGCGTGCGACAGCTGGTCGATAGGACTTGGTGCTGCTGTCAACCTGACATCCAAGCTGCGCCTCAATGCCGGCTACTTCATCACCATCTACGAAGACTACACCAAGACGTGCAATGCTGCACGCGACGGCTACAACGGACAGGAGGTGTACTCACGCACAAACAACGTGATCGGTGTGGGTATCGACTACAAATTCTGAACAGTAATTCCATAAAAAAACAGGCCACTTCTATTATATAATAAGGTGTGGCCTGTTTTTGCGCTTGATACAAATCAATTCCCGAAACTTTTTTCTTAAAAAGTGTGAATATTTAGTATAATTATTTGGAGGGAGCGAAAAAAGTTCGTACCTTTGCATCCGCTTTCGGGAAAACCCAGGGCGATAAGAAAGAGTTCTTTGAAGAGATTTACATAAAACAGATAAAGTAGTAGTACAAGAAGCGAGCAGATGTATATGCGTTGCATTTACGTTTGCTTGGGTAATTGAACGAACCGTCAGCCTTTTTATTAATAAATAGGTTACAGCTTTTTAGACTACCGGATGAGCGTTCTGGGACAGAGACAAGAGCGGCGGGGATTTATACGTGGCTCCTATGCGCG
>JAEEGL013037360.1_pt1 | contig 17994 bp, 8 predicted proteins | sample 9134231 | NCBI WGS metagenome assembly JAEEGL01 (sample SAMN16246548, study PRJNA631951) | gut metagenome | biome: gut microbiome; feature: rumen; material: fiber-attached | host: Bos | place: Iran: Karaj | collected 2018-10 | reverse complement strand
GACGCGAACGGCGGTTCCGTCTCCGAAAAGACAAGGAGCGTCAAGAGCGGCTCCACCTACGGCAACCTGCCCACACCCACCAGGAGCGGCTATGCTTTCAACGGCTGGTTCACAGCAGCCAGCGGCGGAAGCAAGGTCGGCAGCTCCACAAAGATGGGCAACTCCAACGTAACGGTATACGCTCAGTGGATGGCTAACGCATATACACTTACATTCAACGCGAACGGCGGCTCCTGCTCCGAGACCAGCAGGGCTGTCTCTTCCGGCTCGGCTTACGGAACGCTGCCTACGCCCAGCAGAAGCGGCTACAGCTTCAAGGGCTGGTACACTGCAGCAAGCGGCGGAACCCAGGTAAGCTCAAGCACAAAGATGGGGGTTTCCAATACGACTATCTACGCTCAGTGGACGGTCAACACCCACACTCTGTCCTTCAACGCCAACGGCGGCTCCGTCTCCGAAAGCAGCAGGACAGTCAACGAGGGCGCGGCATACGGAACGCTGCCCACACCCACAAGGAGCGGCTACAGCTTCAACGGCTGGTACACAGCAGCAAGCGGAGGATCAAAGGTCTCCAGCTCCACGACCATGGGCACTGCAAATACAACAGTATATGCACACTGGACAGGTGTTTCGGTGACATACAACATCAGGTACGTTTCGTCTAACGGAACAAGCCTCGGATCGTCTTCTGCAACACACAATTACGGATCCGGCAGCTATACTATCAGCGCTCCGAGCTATTCAGGATACAACACGCCTTCTTCGCAGAGCGTTTCATGGGATTCCACCAGCGCCAAGACCATAACCTTCACCTACGCGCCGACAAGCGTAGGTTCCACAACTGTAAAAGGTAATCTGTGGATAAAGTCCGGTTCTGTCGGTCTGCACTACGAAATGACTATATCTTTCAGAAACAGGACAGCAAACAGCATCGAGTACATGGCTACCTGCAAGATGACCAAGGATAAAGGCTGCTATTACGGATACACTCAGAAGTTCGATCTGGCCTGCGGAAGTGTCACTACCGGCGCAGTTACCATCTGCGATGCAAGCAAGATGGCTTCCAGCACCGCAAACTCTGTAGTTACCGCATCTAAATCATCCGGGTGGGTCAAGATCACAGGCCTGAGTGCTACAACCACAAGCATTACGATGAAAGGCGAGGTCTGGAGCGCATCCGATTCCACCGACTTTACCAAGGCAGTAACTATTCCTACTTATTAAATTTGACTAACCTGTCAAGGAGTCAGCATATGCCGGAATTGGACAAAAAAGCGGTATGGCCGGGATGGAAAACTGTGCGCCTCATAGGGCTCGGCAGCTACGGCTCGGTTTATGAGATAGAAAGGGATGTCTTCGGGAAGATCGAAAAGGCTGCTCTTAAAGTCATCTCAATACCTCAGAACGACAGCGATATTGAAGAGCTCACATACAGCGGCTACGACAATGCCAGTATAACAGAAACGTTCAAATCCCACCTCAGGAGCATCATCAACGAGTACTCTATCATGAGGGAGATGAACGGGTCGTCGTATATCGTCAACTGTGACGACTTCAAGTACATAGAGCACGACGACGGCATCGGCTGGGACATCCTGATCAGAATGGAGCTGCTTACTCCGCTGTTCAAAGCATTCAGCGGGGATTACTCCGAGGACAAGGTCGTTGATCTTGCCAAGGATATATGCAGCGCGCTGGTGCTGTGCAGAAAGCACAATGTAGTCCACAGGGATATCAAACCCCAGAACATCTTTTATTCCCCCAACGGAGACTATAAGCTGGGGGATTTCGGCATAGCCAAGACCATAGAAAAGACCAGCGGCGGTACAAAGATCGGCACCTATAAGTACATGGCGCCGGAGGTCTACAACAACCAGCCGTACAGCTTTACAGCCGACATATACTCTCTAGGCCTGGTCCTGTACTGGCTCCTTAATGAGAGACGCTCTCCCTTCATGCCGCTACCGCCTCAGCAAGTTGTCGCCTCCATGGAGGAAGACGCGAGGCTGCGTAGACTGAACGGCGAGCCTCTTCCGGCTCCGGCTAACGGAAGCGATGCGCTTAAGGCCATAGTCCTCAAAGCCTGTGCCTTCGATCCAAAGGACCGTTTCCAGACCGCCGATGAGATGCTCGAAGCTCTTGAAAAGATGGAAGCGCCTTCTTCTGTGAAGATCCCGGATCCTGTTGTTTCCCAGAACGAAGTGCATTCCGATGACAGCGATGCAATGACGACGGGGTTGTTTGGAGAACCCCAGCAGTCCGGATTTGACGCCCAGGCAGATGACGAGGGTACTGTCAGCCTGTTTGGGAATGTGCCAGGCAAAGCAAAGAAGGAAGCTGCGGCAAAAATCCAGACAAATAAGGCAGCTGCGGAACGCCAGGCCAAGAAGACCAGTACCGCAGGCAGCAGGGCAAAGCGGCCCCCCGCGGAGCAGGCAGCAGCCGCTCACCTCAGTGACAAGGTCCTGAAGGACGCGGCTCAGGCCGTGAAGGATCTTGAGGAAGCAAAGAAGCAGGCAGCAAAAAAGGACAAGAAAACATACAAGGAGCAGAAAGAGGCTGAAGCTGGTGTCACCAAGAAGAAAAAGAAGACCATGTTCATCGTTCTGGGTGTATTAGCGCTGTTGTTTGTCGTATGGTTCGCCTTTTTCCGAACAGCCGTTGTGCCTTATGTAACCAAGTACAGCAAAGCAGATGCGGAAAAGAGACTGCAAGAACAGGGATTTAAAAACTATTCTTTCCAGAACGTCGAGAGCAGCTCGATACCCAAAGGGTTGGTCGTCAGCACAGATCCGCGTTACGGAACCAAGTATAAAATAAACGAAAAAATAACAGTCTATATCTCTTCCGGCCCGGGAACCGTGACAGTGCCGAATTTGGTGGGAGTGTCAGAAACAGCAGCGCTCAATGCTCTGAAAAGCGCAGGGCTGGAGACTGATGGAATAGCTAGGTACTATACTCCCGATGTTAAAAAGGGATACGTGATCAGTCAGGACCCGGCGGCAGGCACCACTGCGTATAAAGGCTCCAAAGTTCATTTATCCGTAAGTGCAGGACCGGAGACCCATTACCTAAACTTTAATCCAAACGGTGGTCAGGTCAGCGAAACCAAAAGGGAGATAGCTGAAGGGTCCCGGTTCGGTACTCTTCCGACTCCGACAAGGACCGGTTACACTTTCAGTGGCTGGTTCACTGCTGTCAACGGCGGCACACAAATCAGTTCCAGTACAAAAATGGGCACCAGCGGAATAACGGTCTACGCACACTGGACCAAACAATAAACAATATGATCAGGAGTTATCAATGTCAACATTAGACAGCAAAGCAGTATGGCCGGGATGGAAGACCGTGCGCCTTATAGGGCGCGGCAGTTTCGGCGCAGTTTATGAGATCGAAAGAGATGTCTTCGGCACAGTCGAAAAGGCGGCACTCAAGGTCATCTCCATACCTCAGAACGAAGGCGATCTGGAGGAGCTTTATGACAGCGGCTACGACGATGCCAGCGTAACGGAGACATTCAATTCTCACCTCAGGAGCATAGTCAACGAATATACGCTCATGAGGGAGATGAACGGTTCTGCAAATGTAGTCAACTGCGATGATTTCAGATATATAGAGCACGACGATTCCATCGGTTGGGACATACTCATTAAAATGGAGCTGCTGACGCCTCTGACAAAAGCTTTTAGCAAGGACATGCCGGAAGAGAACGTTATAGACGTTGCCAAGGGCATATGCAGCGCGCTCGTACTTTGCCGCAAATATGACATTATCCACAGAGATATCAAGCCTCAGAACATATTCGTTTCAAAGAACGGAGACTATAAGCTGGGGGATTTTGGCATAGCCAAGACCATAGAAAAGACCAGCGGCGGAACAAAGATAGGTACGTACAAGTACATGGCGCCGGAGGTCTACAACAACCAGCCATACACCTACACCTCGGATATCTACTCCCTGGGACTGGTGCTGCACTGGCTGCTGAACGAGAGGCGCGCGCCGTTCATGCCACTTCCACCTCAACCGGCAGTTGCAACCATGGAAGAAAGCGCAAGGCTGCGCAGGTTCGGCGGAGAGCCTATTCCTGCTCCGGTCCATGGCAGCGACGAACTTAAAGCCATAGTCCTTAAGGCATGCGAGTTCGACCCTAAGAAGAGATACCAGAGCGCACAGGAGATGCTGGACGATCTGAACAGGCTCAGCGAGGGCACATTTGCCGCGGTGGTCCCATCAGGCGGCAAGGCGGCTGCCGGTGTGGGCGCTGCAGGTGCTGCCGCAGTCGTTGGCGCAGCGGGAGACTCGGCGGACAGCGATGCCATGACCACCGGCCTTTTCAGCAGTGAAGACAGGACGGTATCCGGTGCAAATGCTCCGGAAGAGGACGGCACCGTAAGCCTGGTCGGCGAAAGAAAAGAAGAAAAGAAAGCTGCGGAAGCTGCTGCTGCAGCGGCTCTTGCTGCAGAAGAAGCAACGCGCAAGCAGGCTGAAGTCGAAGCTCTCAAAAAAGCTGAAGAAGAAAAGGCTAAGCAGGCTGAAGAAGCCCGCAGAAAGGCAGAGGCAGCAGCCTCTGCAGCGGCTGCGAAGCAGACCGCTGAAGAGCCTAAGAAAAAGAAAAAATGGCCCATTATACTTGTGGCTCTGCTGGCCGTGATAGGAATCGTCGCTGCCATACTCATGTCTATGACAGTTACTGTACCCGATCTGCGTAACTACGAAAAAGCTGTGGCAGAACAGAAACTTCAGTCCAAAGGATTTAAAAATATAACTTTTAAGTACGAAAAGGATGCTGCTGTCGCAAAAGGCAAAGTAATAAGGACCTACCCTTCTGCCGGCGAGAGGCTGGGAAAAGACAAGCTGGGTTCCATTACGGTCTATATTTCCTCAGGAGATGGAACGGCGAACATTCCGGACCTTTCCGGCAAAACGATCGACCAGATAAAACAGCTTATTTCCGATGCCGGATTAAAGTGCGAGATCGAAGAAGTGTACGATGACAAGGTCCCGGGCGGCACTCTCATAAGCCAGGATCCCGCAGCTGGCGCCAATGTCAATGAAGGCACAATAGTCAATATCCGCATCAGCAAGGGACCTTCTCCCGCAAGCATGCATACTGTCACGTTCAACGCCAACGGAGGAAGCGTTTCCGAAGCCAGCAGAAAGGTCAAAGAAGATGCCGAATATGGGGATCTTCCGACTCCTAGCAGAAACGGCTACACGTTCACCGGCTGGTACACAGCAAAGAGCGGCGGAAGCAAAATCAGCTCATCCACTATTATGGGCAAGACTGATACGACAGTATACGCGCAGTGGTCAGCTACCGCAAAGACCTACACACTCTCGCTGAACGCTAACGGAGGATCTGTCTCCGAGAGCAGCAGAAAAGTGGTTGAAGGCACCGCTTACGGAACGCTCCCGACTCCGACAAGAACCGGCTATACATTCAGCGGCTGGTTCACCGCAAAGTCCGGAGGTACCAAGGTAAGCAGCACCACCAAGATGGGAAAGGCAAACGCCACCATCTACGCACAGTGGACCGCAAACACCTATACCCTCAGCTTCAATGCCAACGGAGGATCAGTCTCCGAGAACAGCAGGAAGGTCACATACGGCAAGACCTACGGCAAGCTGCCGACCCCGACAAGGACCGACTATACATTTGACGGCTGGTACACTGCTGCAAGCGGCGGAACTCGCATAAGCGACAGTACTCCGGTAGGCACTGCCAACACAACAGTCTACGCACACTGGACAAAAGTCGATCCGACCTGGAGCTCATGGAGCAGCTGGAGCCAGACTGCTGTAACAGCAAGCTCCACAAGGCAGGTCCAGACCGAAACAAGGTGGAGATACAGGGATAAGAGCTTCACGACAAGGACCACGACCCCTCTTTCAGGCTGGACACAATACGACGCGACGACTTCGACTACTTACGGTTCCTGGAGCTCATGGAGCGAAGGATCTCTTACCAGGCAGTCGATCAGCGATTCAACGGTTAAGGAAGAAAAGCTGGTGCCGATGTTCAGGTACTATGCATATATTTGCAGCAAGTGCCTGAGTCGCTACCCATACTGCAATATTACCTGTTCGCACTGCGGCGCTACGATCACCAGCGGAATGTGGAACGAGTATTGGGTAGATAAATCGTACGCCAGCAACCGTTCCGGAGATTACGACAGCAAAAAGAGCTACGCGGACTACTATGTATTTGGGCCTGGCGTCAGATGCTACTTCAGCAAAGGCAACCTGAACGCAACAGCCGTAGGTACTAAAGATTCCGACAGCTCCTCAGTCGTGATCAAGCAGGGTTACAGCTACCGTACACGTACAAAAACGACTACTACCACCTACTATTACTGGCAGTGGGGCAGCTGGTCCTCCTGGTCGACGACTCAGTACACGGCCAGCGATAACAGACAGGTCGAGTCCACCACATTCTACAGATACAGGGACAGGACAAATTAGCACTTTGCATCAACAGCAAGCTGGGTTGCAAATAAGTGAGACCAGCTACAAATATAGTATCCAGGAGAAGAATAATGTCTTCAATAGACAGCAAAGCAGTATGGCCCGGATGGGAGACCGTGCGCGTGATAGGGCACGGCAGTTTTGGCGCAGTCTACGAGATCCAAAGGGACGTTTTCAGAAAGAAAGAGAAAGCTGCTCTGAAAGTCATTTCCATCCCTCAGCATGACAGCGATATCAACTCGCTGCGTAACGATGGCTACGACGACGTGACTATAACCGAGCGCTTCAAGGAGCATCTTGAAGGGATAGTAGACGAGTACTCCCTGATGGCATCGCTCAAGGGCCATCCAAACGCGGTCTACTGCGACGATATCAAATATGTTCAACACGACGACGGCATAGGCTGGGACATATTCATCAAGATGGAGCTTCTCACCGCACTGGATCAGACCCTCAGAGACACAGACAGCATTTCTGAGAAGGAAGTCGTCAAGATCGGTGAGAATATCAGCAGCATACTTGCGTTCTGCGGAGAAAGAAACATCATCCACAGGGATATCAAGCCCGAGAACATATTCGTTTCTGACGCCGGTATTTACAAACTCGGCGATTTCGGCATAGCTAAGACCGTGGAAAGGACCACGGGCGGAACCAAGACCGGGACCTACAGATACATGGCTCCGGAAGTCTACAACAACCAACCCTACGGGACCAAGGCTGATATCTATTCCCTGGGACTGACGCTTTACTGGCTACTGAACGAAAGACGGCTTCCTTTCCTGCCGCTTCCGCCAGCTCAGCCGACCGGTTCGCAGGAGGAAGAATCAAGGAGAAGACGTTTCAGCGGCGAGCAGTTCCCGGCGCCCGCCCACGGCTGCGACGAACTGAAGAAAATCGTTATGAAAGCCTGCGCTTTCGATCCTGCTGACCGTTTCCAGTCTGCAGCAGAGCTGCACGCCGCTTTTGAGGCACTGGACCCCAGGCGTCTTGGAGGGATCATTCCCCTGCCCCTGCCGCAGAAGCGGACAGCAAATACTACCTCAACGAATGTTTCCACAGGCAACTTCAGTGATGCCGCAAAGCTTCAGAGCGACCACGAGGCAAATGTTGCGAAAACGACCGGCCCATTCAGCCGTTACAATACTGTCTCAGACGCGGATTCTCCTGAAACAGACGGTACTGTCGGTGTGACCGGGGAAAATGCCGAGAATAAAGCCGCTGAAGCAGCCGCTGCAGCCGCTGCGGCTCTGGCAGCAGAAGAAGCCAGGAAGAAGGCCGAGGAAGAGGCCCGAATAAAGGCAGAAGAGGCTGAGGAAGCCCGTAAAAAAGCTGAAGAGGTCCAAAAGCAGGCAGAACAGGAAGAAAAGAAAAAGAAGAATGCCCTGCCTTTCATACTGATCGCGGCAGCACTGCTTGTGTGCTTGCTGGTGTTCCTGCTTCTGCCCAAAAACGTCAAAATGCCCAACCTGGTGAATACTCCAAAGGATTCTGCGGAGCAGGCACTTAAAGGTGCTGGGCTTAAGAATTACGAACTGCTTTACGAAAAGAGCGAGTCCATAGCCAAGGGCAATGTCATAAAGACCGATCCTGTGGCAGACACAGAGCTCTCAAAGAAAGATAAAGTAACGGTTACGATATCCGCCGGAGACGGCAAGGCAAACATTCCCGACCTTGCAGGGAAGACCCGCCAGGAAGCGGAGGCCCTGCTTTCCGAGGTTGCTCTTAAGGCAGATTTCGAGGAGGCCTATGACGACAAAATCAGCAGCGGCAGCGTTATCTCTCAGGAGCCGGCCTCCGGAACCAGGATAGAAGAAGGCTCCACCGTATCCGTACGCCTCAGCAAAGGCCCTGCGCCTGTAAATGCGCATACACTCCGATTCAATGCCAACGGTGGAAGCGTATCCGAGGCCAGCAGGAAGGTCAACGAGGGCGATGCCTACGGCAAGCTGCCCACACCGACAAGGAACGGTTACGCTTTCAATGGATGGTATACAGCAGCAAGCGGCGGCAGCAAGGTGAGCAATTCCACAAAGATGGGAAAGGCAAACGCTACCATCTACGCACGGTGGACCGCGAACACCTATACCCTCAGCTTCAATGCAAACGGAGGCTCAGTCTCCGAGAGCAGCAGGAAGGTCACATACGGCAAGACCTACGGTAAGCTGCCCACACCGACAAGGACCGACTATACATTTGACGGCTGGTACACTGCTGCAAGCGGCGGCACTCGCGTAAGCGACAGCACTCCGGTAAGCACTGCCAATACAACAGTCTACGCGCACTGGACCAAAGTCGATCCGACCTGGAGCTCATGGAGCAGCTGGAGCCAGACTGCTGTAACAGCTACAGACAGAAGACAGGTTCAGACAGAGACCAGGTGGAGATACAGGGACAAGCAGTACACTACCAGCAAGTCCAATTCCTTGAGCGGCTGGACTTTATATAACTCCACCACCAGCTGGAGCGCATGGAGCAATTGGACTAGCTACGGCCTTACGCCTATCACAGCAGATGACTACACAGAGGTGGCAACTACGCCGCTGTTCAGGTACTATTGTTATAAATGCAAAAACTGCGGGGCTCGTTGGCCTTATTGGAACATTTCATGTCCCAGCTGTAAAAGCTATACTTTGCAAAACGGAGACTGGAATGAGATTTGGTCGCAGCTTCCATACGGACAAGGCAATGTTTCACACTATGACAGTATAAAGAGCAGTACTACATCTCTTGGAGATGGTTTAAAGTGGTATTTCGGAAGGAAAGACATTGGGAAGACCGCAGCAGGAACCGTAGGTGACAATGCCGGAGGCGCAGTCGTCATCAAGACCGGTTATGCTAAACGTACCAGAACGAAAGTTACCACGTATTATTACTGGCAGTGGGGCAGCTGGTCCTCCTGGTCGACGACTCAGTACACAGCCGGCGATAACAGGCAAGTCGAGTCCGCTACCTTCTACAGATACAGAGACAGAACGAATTAACACTTTGCAGCAACAGCAAGCCGGGCCGCAGATCAGCCGGGCCTGCTTCGAAGAACATATCCGGGAGAAGAATAATAATGGCATCGTTAGACAGCAAAGCAGTATGGCCGGGATGGAAGACCGTGCGACTCATTGGGCGCGGCAACTTCGGAGCGGTATACGAAATTGAAAGAGATGTCTACGGAAGTGTAGAGAAAGGCGCGCTTAAGGTCATCTCGATCCCGCAGAACGACAGCGAGATCGATTCGCTTCGTGGCTATGGGTACGGTGACGCGCTGATCTCGACGCGCTATGAGGGCTTCCTCCGTGACATAATCAAAGAATACACCCTGATGTCTTCGCTGAAGGTCCACCCCAACGCGGTGTACTGCGAAGACGTTAAGAGCGTACAGCACGATGACGGCATAGGCTGGGATATATTCATCAAGATGGAACTTCTGACGCCGCTCGACAGATCGCTCCTGAAGACGGAATCCATACCTGAAAAACAGGTCGTCGACCTCGGAAAGGATATCTGCAGCATCCTTTCCTACTGCGAATCCAGAAACCTGGTCCACAGGGACATAAAGCCGGAAAACATCTTTGTCTCGGAGACAGGCGTTTACAAACTCGGTGATTTCGGAATAGCCAAAACTGTTGAAAATACTACCGGCGGAACCAAGACCGGCACTTACAGGTACATGGCTCCGGAGGTCTACAACAACCAGCCCTACGGGACAAAGGCGGATATTTATTCCTTCGGTCTTACTCTCTACTGGCTCCTGAACGAAAGGCGCCTTCCGTTCATGCCGCTTCCTCCTGTCTTTCCTACCGCGACGCAGGAAGACGAGTCCAGAAGCAGGCGCTTTTCAGGTGAACAGATACCGCCTCCGGCTCACGGCAGCGACGAACTTAAAGCAATAGTCCTGAAAGCCTGCGCTTTCGACCCCAAGGACAGATACCAGAACGCTGCCGAAATGCTTGATGACCTCAGGCGTTTGGACGAGGATAAGCTTGCTGCTGTCATACCACTTCCGCTGATGAATAACCAAAGCTGGGGAACCGCAGGTCTTTCTTCCGGAGCTGGGATGCCCGGAGACAGGACCGCAGGCGTTTTCGTGACGCCGGTCGGTGATGACCTGACCGCAGGTCCCTTCAGCTCTGTCACTGAAGAAAAGGACAAGGCTGACATCAACGGAACGGTAAGCCTGCTCGGAGCGCAGGAAGCCGAGGCCAGGGCTGCCGAGGCTGAAAAAAAGGCCGCAGAAGAAAAAAAGGCAGCTGAAGCGGCTGCAGCAGCTCTTGCCGCGGAAGAAGCCAGGAAAAAGGCTGAGGAAGAGGCTCGCACAAAAGCTGAAGAAGAGCGCAAAAAAGAGCAAGAAGAAAAGAAAAAGAAGGTGATCATTCCGATCATCATCTCTGCTGTCCTTCTGATAGCGCTTCTTGTTGTGCTGCTCCTTCCCAAAAGTATAACCGTACCCAATCTGTACAATCTGGAAAAGACAGCGGCAGAGGCAAGACTACAGTCCATCGGTTTTAAGAATTACGAGTTCAGGTACGAAAACAGCGATACTGTTGCTGAAGGTAAGGTGACAAGGTCGATCCCGGGATCCGGAGCCTCTGTGAAGGCAAAAGACAAGGTGACGGTATGGATCTCTTCCGGAGACGGAAAAGTCATCGTTCCGGACCTTGTGGGAAAGACGAATGATGAGGCCCAAAAGCTGCTGCAAGATGCAAACCTGCAATACCATACCGATTATTCGTACGATGACAAGATCGCAAGGGGATCAGTGATCAGCCAGGATCCAGCCGCAGGCGAAAGAATAAATAAGAAGACCATCGTAATTATTACCATCAGCGAAGGTCCGGCGCCTGTAAAAACACATGCTCTCAAGTTCAATGCCAACGGCGGAAGCGTTTCACCGGCCAGCAGAACAGTCGCGGAAGGAGCAGAATACGGAAATCTCCCGACGCCAACCAGAACCGGGTTCAGCTTCGTCGGATGGTATACAGATCAGCCGGGCGGCAGCAAGGTCAGCAGCACAACCAAGATGGGCAAGAGCGACGTAACTATTTTCGCCCACTGGGAAGCTGTTTCTCATACACTTTCGTTCAACGCCAACGGCGGCACAGTCTCTCAAAGCAGCAAAAAGCTCAGTGAGGGCGCTGCATACGGCACACTGCCGACCCCGACCAGAAGCGGCTACGGCTTCAATGGCTGGTATACTGCGGCAACCGGCGGCAGCAAGGTCAGCAGCTCTACAAAGATGGGAGCGAAAGACGTGACTGTTTACGCACAGTGGACAGCAAACGCCTACACACTTACCATGGATCCCAACGGCGGTTCGGTATCTGACGGCAACAAAGTAGTAAAAGCAAATGAGGCTTACGGTACGCTTCCCACACCGGCAAGGACAGGATACACCTTCAACGGATGGTATACCGCAAAGAGCGGCGGAAGCAAGGTCAGCAGCACTACCAAGATGGGTATGTCTAATACCACCATATACGCGCAGTGGACAGTCAATTCCTACACACTTTCCTTTAACTCCAATGGCGGTTCGGTCTCTGAAAGCAGCAGGAAGGTCAACTACGGCGCCGCGTACGGTACTCTGCCCACACCCACAAGGGATTACTACACATTCAGCGGTTGGTATACTGCGGCAAGCGGAGGGACAAAAGTAAGCACTACCACAACTATGGGCGCTGCCAACGCCACCCTGTACGCTCACTGGACCCAAAACGATTTCGGAGCCTGGAGCGCCTGGAGCACCACGGCGGTCACCGGAAATACCAACAGGAACGTGGAGACCAGGACCGTCAAGACGTATCACATGATTACTGTCACCTACGGAAGGAACTCCGACGGCTACAGGTGCTACTTCTCCAGCAAAGCTGACAGGAGCGGGTATACCTTCAGAGCAGGCCCGTATACGATCAGCATCTCAGAGAGCCAGTTCAATTCCGCCAAAAAATGGGCAAAGGGAAGCTTTTACGTAAACTCCACGCTCTCAAATCCGACAGCTACTCAAGGTGTTATTATGGGCACAGGAGATGCTTATCAGATCGTTGGACAGGATAAACCGTTCTACGTGCAGAGCATAACCAGTCAGACCCAGTACAGGTATCAGGACAGGATCAAATAGCAATAATATATTATTTGGAGCAGAAGATTGTCAGATTTAAACAGTAAAGCAGTATGGCCGGGATGGAAGACCGTGCGTATCATAGGACGCGGTAATTTTGGTGCGGTCTACGAAATACAAAGAGATGTCTACGGCGTGACGGAGAAAGCCGCGCTTAAAGTCATTTCCATTCCTCAGAACGATAGCGAGATAGATTCCCTGCGGGGATATGGGTACGATGATGAAACCATCGGAGCCCGATACGAAGGCTATCTCAGAGACATAGTCAGAGAATACACGCTTATGTCTTCTCTGAAATTCCACCCCAATGCGGTATATTGCGAAGATGTCAAAAGCGTTCAGCACGACGACGGAATAGGATGGGACATATTCATCAAGATGGAGCTTCTGACTCCGCTTGACAGATCCCTTATGAAAACTGATGAGATCCCGGAAAAGCAGGTAGTTGAGCTTGGTAAAAACATCTGCAGCATCCTTTCCTATTGCGAATCCAGAAAGCTCGTCCACAGGGACATTAAGCCGGAGAACATATTCGTTTCCGAGGCCGGGATCTACAAGCTCGGAGATTTCGGGATCGCCAAGACGGTGGAAAACACCACAGGAGGAACCAAGACCGGGACTTACAGGTACATGGCTCCGGAAGTGTACAACAACCAGCCCTATGGTATCAAAGCCGATATTTATTCCTTCGGACTTACTTTATACTGGCTTTTGAACGAGCGCAGGCTTCCGTTCACCCCGCTTCCGCCGGAGCTTCCTACCGCCTCGCAGGACGAAGAGGCAAGGGCCAGGCGTTTTGGCGGAGAGCCGATACCAGCGCCGGTGCACGGCTGCGATGAGCTTAAAGCAATAGTGCTTAAGGCATGCGCTTTTGATCCGAAGGACCGTTACCAGACTGCTGCGGAGATGATGGCAGATCTGGAGGCGCTTGACAGCAGGAAGTTTGCAGGCGCTGTCCCTCTTCCGCTTCCCAGGAAACGGGCAGCGGCTTCTAAAGGGAGCGTTTCAGAGACAGCTCTGTTCGAGGATAAAACCGCCGGCTTGTTTGGTGCCGCTAACAAAGAGGATCTTACTGCCGGTCCGTTCAGCGTGATAGGCGGTGATGGATCGCATCAGCAGGATGCTAACGGAACCATCAGCCTGTTTGGCAGCCAGGGAAGTGCCTCTGCCGCAGCTCTTGCAGAAGAAGAGCGCAGGAAAGCCGAAGAAGCTGCCCGCGCTAAGGAAGAACGCAGGAAAGCCGAAGAAGCTGCCCGGCAGGAAGAAGAGCGCGTAAAAGCCGAAGAACAAAAGATCGCTGAAGAAATAATCAGACTGGAAGAGGAGCGCAAAAAAGCTGCTGCAGCCGCCGCATCGAATAAACAGCCTGATGACGATAAGAAGAAAAAGGGACTCATTCCTATCATCATAGCAGCAGTGCTTCTGATAGCTCTGCTTGTGGTACTGCTTCTTCCGAAGAACGTAACCATTCCGGATCTTGCCGGCAAGGAAAAGTCTGCTGCAGAAGAGGCATTGAAATCGCTCGGATTCAAGAACTACGAGTTCAAATACGAAAAGAGCGAGACCGTCGCCAAAGACCGGGTCATCAAGTCCGATCCTGGTGAAGGCACAACGATAAAGGCAAAGGATAAGGTCCTGGTATATCTTTCGGGAGGTGACGGGAAAGCCGCCGTCCCCGATGTCACAGGCAAGCCTAAGGCCGACGCCGAAGCTGCCCTGAAAGATGCCGGATTCAAGCCCGCATTTGAAGAAGAATACAGCGATATCATAGAAAATGGCAGCGCTGTCGGCACTGAACCTGCCGTAAACACCAGAGTGGATGAAGGATCTGAGATCAAGGTCATCATCAGCAAGGGCCCGGCTCCTGTGCCTTCACATACCCTCAGCTTCAACGCCAACGGCGGAACTGTATCCGAAAGCAGCAGAAAGGTCAATGAGGGGACAGAATACGGCGAGCTTCCGGCTCCGGCCAGGAACGGCTACGTCTTCAACGGCTGGTTCACCGATGCAAGCGGGGGAAGCAAGGTCCTCGGGTCCGAAATAATGGGTGCTTCTGACGTTACACTGTTCGCTCAGTGGACTAAGGAGGTCAATCCTCACATACTCAGCTTCAACGCAAACGGAGGAACCGTATCTGAGGCCAGCAGAAAAGTAAACGAAGGATCAGCTTACGGAACCCTTCCTAATCCGACCAGAAACGGTTATGCCTTCAATGGCTGGTACACAGCCGCAAGCGGCGGAACGAAGGTCAGCAGCTCTACAAAGATGGGGACTAAGAATGTAACTATCTATGCACAGTGGAAGGCTAACGCTTACACGCTGTCTTTCAACGCAAACGGAGGTTCGGTATCCGAAACCAGCAGAGCGGTCACCACAGGCGACGCATACGGTTCTCTGCCGGCACCGGCCAGGACCGGCTACAGCTTCAGCGGATGGTTCACCTCTGCCACAGGCGGAAGCAAGGTGAGCGAGTCCACAAAGATGGGTACCAAGAACGTGACGATCTATGCTCAGTGGGTCATCAACTCCTACACAGTATCGTTCAATGCCAACGGAGGTTCTGTTTCTGAAAGCAGCAGAAAGGTCAGTTACGGAGCCGCCTACGGGACGCTGCCAACTCCCGCCAGAGATTACTATACGTTCAGCGGCTGGTACACAGCGGCAAGCGGCGGCACCAAGGTCAGCAATACGACCAAGATGGGCACGTCCAATGTTACCCTGTACGCTCACTGGACCCAGAACGGGTTCGGCCCCTGGAGCGCGTGGAGCACTACAGCTGTTTCTGCCACAGATAACAGACAGGTACAGACTCAGCAGGCAATAGTATCTTACGCAATGGAATCCTGGGTGTATACCGATTCCAGCAGCGCAAGCGGACGCGGGTACTGGCCAAGTTCAGTAAGCGGGCTCACACTCAGGATCCATCATTCCGAGACATGGCCGAAAGAATGGGTAGATTCGGCAAGATGGGTGATTGCGGCAAACACCTATTACGATTCTCCCGACAACAATAATTGCGACGGAATGGTCCACAACGCGACAGCCTACGTGTGCGTTCACGGACAGGGACACGATTACGTACCATTCTTTATAAAAGGTACTAATTACGAGACTCAGTACAGATACAGGGACAGAATAAAATGAAGACCAGAGACATAACATTCATAGCGATAGGCATAGCGTTGTTCGTGGCACTTTCGATGTGCCTGAGAGTACCTGTATTTGAAAACTACTATCTTTGCCTCGGATACATAGTCATGACAGTGTACATCTGGTGCTTCGAATGGTATGAAGGCACGATAATAGGCTTTCTGGGAGTCATCCTGTACTGCATCATCGGCGGTCTGGGTGTCAACGGGATGCCGGGATGGGCCGTCGGGAACATAGCTATAGGCCTGATCATGGGCATAGCCCTGAAAAAGATCAAAACGATCCGGGGCAAGACCCTGCAGATCGTGATCACGGCTGTCACAGCAGTTATCGCCACATTCATAGGCATAGAGATCATCAAGTCGCTGATAGACAGCGTCGTGGTCTCGCAGCCGTTCATCGTGAGATTCAGCAAGAACATGACATCTTTCATAGCTGATGCCTTTGTGATAGTGATAAGCCTGCCGGTCTGCGCTCTGGTCGAAAAACAGGCCCGGCAGCTGCGATATAAATAAGCCATCCCACGTGACAGCGCAATGATCTGAAAAAAAGACCCCGGATGTCCGGGGCCTTTATTGATTTGGTGAGCTATTTATAATCCTTCGGCAGGAAGAAATGATTCATGTAGATCGAGACCTTGATCTTAGGCATTGCAGTCTTCTGTTCCAGCTTGCCCTTATCGATCTCTTGCTGAGTGAATGTGCCGATAGAATCACGATGGACAAGGAACCATATCATTCCGTCTTCCTCATACTGTTCCTTTGTGGCATAATTGCCAATGGTCCCGTTATATACCGGAAGTACGGGGATCCCGAGGCTCGTATACTTTCGATTGCCCCCGTTTTTTGTCTCGCTGCCGACCTCGTATGTGACAACAGACAGATCCGGACTCAGCTTAACAGTGTAGTTATAGTTTTCTGCAGTCTTCTCTACCTGGATCACGACCACACTGTTGAAACCCTCTCCCGACAGCTGCGCGTCATAGAAAGCCTTATTGATGCCAAAGTAGTAATTGTCGTAGACATCAACAAACCCATTTCTGTTATCGATATCGATCTTCTCCTTGAACTGGAGATAGCCCTTGTTCCAGGCCTCGACGCCTTTCCAGTACGTGAACTGATCAACTAAGATATAAGGATCTCCGACAGGATTGCTGATACCTTTTTCGCAGCAGTAAAGGCTCCAGTATCCGTTTTTATCCCTGTGCAGGAAGCAGCTGGCTTCCTCCGCCTCAAAACGTATATCCAGGCTGCCGTCCGGATATGTCCAGGGCTTCGCCTCCCCGGTCAGGTGATAGGTCTTATCCCCGACAGCCATATCCTTGCCTGAGATCGCAAACTTCACCCAGGCATACTGACTGATGTTTACATAGCTCAGCAGGGCGGGGTTCGTGAAATCGTTTTTGAAGTAGTAGTTCCTTATGTATAAGTCTCTCCCCTGCAGGAGCTTTACGACATCGTCAAAAGAACTGACATCTGCTGCCGGATCTTTTTGCGGCTCCGGTACTTCATTCTTTGTTCCCGGACCGTCATCGACCTGTCCCTGGGGACTGCCTCCCCCGCCACAGGCCGTAAGCAGCAGGCAAAGGATCATCAGAAGAGCAATTATCTTTTTCATTATTTTTTCTTTCCTATCTTTTCTTCCACGAATTCCTTAGCGGCGCCGAATTTGTCCTCGACGAAATCCTTTGCGGCTCCGGCCTTTTCAGTCACGAAGCCCTTTGCAGTCTCGAACGTATCTCCGACAGTCTCGTTGAATTTCGCGGAACGCTCCATCTCCGCGGCCTTGCGGGCCTGTTCATCCTCGCTCTCATTGAAGAACACTGCTTCCCTGCCCTGCTTTCTGCGCCACTGCTGGTACTTGTCGGCCTCGCCTACGGTGTATCTCCACGACAGCGCTATCACGGCTATGTCGTCCAGAAGGCCAAGCACGGGTATGCTGTCCTTGATGATGTCCTTGGGCGAGATAAGGTAGAGCAGCGACGCCACCATGGCGACTATGGTCTGCACGGGAACATCAGTGTACTCTTTCTTGACGTAGCTTTTGATCATTGAGATCATCACGGGCACCATGGACAGCTGCTCGCCCACCACAGGCACATCGTCCAGCTTCTGCTCCAGACGCTGCAGGAAAAGCTCCATTTTATCCGGATCGCTTACTATGCGCTCGGCTTCGACCTTGCCACTTTCGTATGCATCCTCTATCTCTTTGCTGATCTTGATCTCACTCATTGTTTTTTACCTCCGAAAAATCCTACGAGTCCGGCAAGCACG
>JAEEGL017073419.1_pt1 | contig 17995 bp, 8 predicted proteins | sample 9134231 | NCBI WGS metagenome assembly JAEEGL01 (sample SAMN16246548, study PRJNA631951) | gut metagenome | biome: gut microbiome; feature: rumen; material: fiber-attached | host: Bos | place: Iran: Karaj | collected 2018-10 | reverse complement strand
TCGGGCATGGTGAACCATGGTCCGACGAGAATACGGCCGTCCTTGATGAGCTTCTGGAGGCGTTTTTTGTTTTCGGGGCGCATTTCGATGTAGTCAGGCAGGACGGTGGTCTGCCCGTCGAAATGGAAGTACTTGAAATCAGGGTTTTTCTCCATGAGATCCAGCAGTCCGTCAACAAGTTTGACGAAGAGGAGGCGATACTCCTGGAAGGTGCGGTACCATTCGCGGTCCCAATGCGTTCCGGAAATATAGTGGGCGTTTGGCATGATAAATCCTTTTCTTTTGGGGAGATATTGGTTGACTGGATGATTATTCCTTTAATTTAAAAACTGTATCAGTAGAGGGAGCCAGCCAGGGGATGGCATCTCCATTGAGCCAGAATTTGGCTTGGAGGGCGTTTTGGATTTCCAGTTTCCATGGCTTGCCAAGCTCATCAGGCTTTGGGGTGACAGACAATTGGCGAACGGAGCCCATGTCGAATTGGCGTCCCGTGGGGGAGAACAATGTCACGGTTGCATTGTCTGGACGATCTTCGATGTTCAGTGTGAATGACTTGGCTGTATTTGGGACGAAGAAAGCGCGGTTGAAGTGCTCTTCACTGATAAACATCGGCGTAGCGGCGGAGGCCCGTTGAGAGAGGACGTGTGTGGAAGAGGAAATGGAGAATGTTTTCCTGTCGGCATTTCCCACAAAGAATAGTTCTACGAAGAAATCTGCATCATTGGAAGCGGTGAGGTTGAATTTCACCTTGTCATTGGCTTTCATTTCTCCCTGTCTGGCGGTTTCCATCTTACGGTTATAGAGCTTCCATATAATATTTTTATCTGAATTATTTTGCATATTTATATTGATTTGCTCTCCTTTGATGGCGAATAGTCCGACGAGCATGTTATGATCAGAAACAAGCGGGGCGTTAGTTTCGCTGGCTACATGTTTGTCAACTGGTTGTAATGGGTTGAGGATGTCGAGATTGAGGGCGGCTTCCTTCGCGGTTTGAGGAGCGTTGACCAATTCACCAGTGAAGGAGATTTTCATCTGGCCTTCGGGAACTTTTTCTGGTGGTTTGACCATGAAATAACTGTCCATATTGTTGGACAAAGCCTCTACAGTGGAAATTTGTGGTTCTGACGTAATGCGCCAGTTGTCAGGGGCTTGCGCTTTGGTCTGAATCTGCACTTCCTTGTTTTGCATATTAAAAAGGATGAAAGGAACGGTTGACGAATAACCTGGACGTGTGATCGTGGCGTGAGGCAGGGGAATTACCTTCAAGGGGGAACGCAACGGGGCGAGCCATGTCATGTCAACGACATAAAGGTTTGTCTTGTCAATCGGGATGGTGAGGCATGCGGCCAACGTCAGAAGTGAATCGCAGACGGAGACATCTTTTAGTGTGAGTTTGTAGCCTGGATAGAAGTCATCCTCCGTGTCCAGAATCGGATTGATTTCAAGTGCATTGTCCTGTGCAAGTCCTAATTGAATTAGTTTTGTTTGCTGGCTGAATTTTTCTGCTTGCGGCTTTTGGGTATATGCGAGAGCTACAGGGCATTGGACATCTGGGATAATCCAGTCATTGTATGGTGCGATGAAGGAGATATCCATATGGTCATGGTATGTGACGGCGGCGCGGACAATACATTGGATTTGCTTGAAGAGACGATAGCCGGGGGCACCGATGGCGAACAGTTCAGGACATGATTTGGCCTTTTCAAGCCAATTATAGGCGATTTGGCTCAGAAAGCCCAGTTTTTCCAATGTCGGTACGGCGGCAAAATCCTCCCATGCACTGGTGAGTTCGTCTGAATTCTTTTTTGTATAATCATTGAAATTAATGGCTTCCATTAAGGTCAAATTATCGAATGCCGCGTATCCCAGCGAAAAGGCCGCGACAAAATTCTCTTCTGTGAATTTTTTATTCAAAGCTTCCAAAGAAGTAAAGAGATAGAAGTCACCTTCTCTTTTTTCCTTGTCTGTACAGATGCGGGCAGCGAAAATGCCTTCCATTGGCGCTGTGAATCGGGCGTTCTTGGTTATCATGCCATGGAGCAGCAGGCAGTGGTCGTCGGAAAGCATGGTGAAGACATTCTGTATGTTTTTCAATGTATATGGCAGTTTCCGAATAAGTGCGAATGGCTGTGTGTCATGCTCGCGTGGGAGCGAAAAACCGATGGCCTCTTCGCCAGAAGGATTGCTGTAGAACGGACCTTTGCGGATTCCAATGGACTTGAATTCGGACGTAACAGACATGAGCCCATGCATTTTCTTGGAGTTTCTGGCAATGATGCCATCTTCGCAGCCCCATAGTTCATTGGTTGATTTGCCGTTCTTGAATGGGAAGTACATGGTTTCGGCGTCGGCGAATAGCAGTTCGACATCTTGGTTAACCGCTGGCATGGAATGGTCAAAAGGCTTCCAGTCTGCATTTGACGAATACGCAAGTAGTTGGACACCGTTGGCGGGCAATTCAAGACTTATGGGCGATGCTTTGTCGATGTTGTCAATGGTCGGCCAGGCGGCAACGGAGGCGATGGGCAATACGGGTTTCGTCGAAATTTGGAGCTTTTGTGCTGTATCTGTGAAATTGACGAGCAGAAGGACGGCTGTCTTGTCATTGCCATATGCGATGGCGCGAATGGTCGGTGATGTCGCATCAATTTGGATATCAAGGGAATGAGACGGTAATGTAGAGTTGAATGGGCGTAAGGAGACGGGAAGTAGCGCGAGATTGTCAAGGTTTAGGGAATTGAGCATTGCGAACGCTTGGGCAAGATTGCGGGCGAGCACGGCGTTGCGGTCTCCATCGGCAGGAGCTGATGCCAAGTCATTTGTGAATGCGGGACGGTGTCCGTTGGCAATCGTGGTGGCGAGTTGGCGGGAGAAAATGTCAGGTTCAGAACTGAAGTCGGCATTTGCTCCGATAAGCACGCAACGGCTATGGTAAACGGCATCGAACAGGGGAGCCGGATGAACGTCTGGTGTGGTTGCGCAAAGTGGTGTGGAGAACGCATCAACCATGCCCACAAGTGCTTCTGACATTTCCGTGGCAATGATACCGCTTTGTGGATGGGACTGGCGGATGGTGTGGAGGGTGGATTGCACGGCGGAGATGGAGTCCGTACCGCCATGGAGGGCATGACCATGAGTGTGATTGTAGCATGTAAGAGGTGGCGCAAGGAGTTCTTCCAGCAGAAGGGCGGATGTACGTTGTTCTGTGAGAAGGTGGTGTGCGTTTTTCACAAGTGAAGCACGCCATTCGTCGGTTGCAGGGCAGACGTCCATGATCGAATACAGGTTTGAAGAGATTTTGATGGAGGGGATGCCGTTAGAATCCATGGGAGCCTGACGGTTAGCGATATCGAGGGCCGCTGCGGAATCTGTCTGTAGCTTTCGGGCTTGAACGCAGGGAGCTAAAGAGACGTCAAATTCTTGAGCGTATTGGTTGGCGATGGCGAAGTATGGGTCAAGCGGGAAAAGTTGTGGCGGTTCCACCGCATGTGGCGATACAATATAATCATGGTATAAAGAAAGGAGCGGGAGCTGGAACCATTTGTGTGTAGCGAACCAGTGGGAGATGGCGGTGGCTGGTTCAGATTGAGACGTTATGAACACTGGAATTTTGCGAAGCGAAGCGGCGATAGATGTCTGCTTGGCAAGATGCAGTGCTGCCCATTTGCGATAGATCGCAGCGGCGGCCAGATAGTCGCCCTGGAAGGGGGCGGTGACAACTGGGTAGGGGGATTGATAGGAGATGTTTTCGGGAACGGCATCCCATTCTTTGGCTGAAATGGCGGGCAGGTGGGTGATGGCCATGGAAAGTGTCGTGCCATCGCCGCGGGCTGATAATTTCTTGAGAGAGAAAGCGGCGTCCTCCGCAAAAATGAGCAGACCGGCGGCTTGTGGCGTGGCGGGATGCCACAAGGCGGCTTCATCAGAAGTTTTTTCTGGTTGCTGCTCATACGCAAGAAATTGCATGGAGGCAGGATATGGATAAAGAAGATCGCAACGGAAATCTGCGGCCGTTGGATTTTTGACGATTTTTCCTCCTTGGTCAGGGATGGCCAAGGTCTGGCTGCCATTTGAGGTCAGGCCGGAAATAACAGGAACTGCCATACTCCAGAGGAAAGCGTTAGCCTTGCCGGAGACTTCAGATGTCCAAGCGGTTGAGCCGTCATCCCGAAGCGAGGCAGTCAAGGTGACTGTCAGGTCAGAGGAGATTTTTTGCCCTTTGACGTGCTGCCAGACGATAACAAGATTCTGATTCTGTGATTTGATGATCGGCTTATCCAGTGCGTTCTTGACTGTAAGTGTCTCAAGGCGGCCCTGTTTGTCACGGAGGACGAGTGTCCAAATGGAAGGATCTTGCGATGGCGCGAAGGATAATGTCGTGCCGTTGTATTTGACGGATTTCAGTTCGCCTGAATCGGAGAAATCCCATGAAGCCTGGCCGTTTTGAAGTGTGGCGGCATGGAGGATGAGGGCCGAGGACAGGAGGATGGCGAAAAATGGAAGGCGTGGGAGTTTCATGTCAGGCGAAATGTTCTGTTTGAGTGTTTTAGAAAGAATGGCTGGAAATCAGGGGAGTATTGCAACATCTCTCGTCTCAAACCTCATGTCTCATGTCAGAATTTCATAAAGACGTGAGATGCTGGACATGAGACGAGAGCGGGCGATACACCCTCCTTTTAGAAGGAATCAGGCGTTGAAGTCTTTGGTGGCGGTATCAAACGTTCCGTCAGCCTTGGCGACGGCGCAGACGGCGGTGACGGGCTTCTCAAAGTCCGCGAAAACGCCGCCTTTTGTGCCGAGAATGAAATCGCAGGCTTCTGCAGCAGTCATGGGGGTGAAGTTCGGTTCATTCTGGTCATCGGCTGGGCGATTTTTCTCATAAGTCGCTACATAGTAGGCCTCACCGGGCTTCAGGGCGAATTCACGGACGAGTAGAGCGTCCTTTCGGACAATTGCGAGCCAACCTTTGGCACCGTCCGGTGTGACGACTGCAGAGATGCGGGGCGTGTCGAGCGAATCATGTTCGTAGTCCATGGATAGCATGACGTATGCGAGAGCGTCACGAGGAGACATGCCGGAGGCGATTTTCTCCGCGATGGGATCGGTCTGTGAGCCATTGGTTACGATCGCGTAGCCATTTGCGAGGCGGAGGCAGTCATAGGCGATGTAGGGATTTTTCTGGATGTCGTTCTCGAATCCGGGCTTGGGGACGATGGCGACTGCATTGGCCAAAGTTTTAGCCATGCGGTTCGGGAAGGAGCGGGACGAGACACGATAGAGCGCGGCTCCGCGGTTGTCTTTGGTTCTAGCGATGGCGACGATGCGACCGATGTACATGGTTTTCTCCTGTTAATGTGATGATGGGGAATAAAATAAAATAAGTTGATTGGCGTTTATTTTTTGGACAAGTTTTTGGGGAGGCTTTGCGTGTCCACTGATTGTATTTTGCAATGGAGATAAATGCTATATATTATATAATATAATGTTGTAAAAAGCAAGTGTAATGCAGGAGTATTGAAAATGAGTGGATTTTACAGTGAAAAAGTCATGGCGCAGTGGCTGGCGCTCGTGTTGGCGTTGACTGTTTGTGCGAATGCAGATATTTCGGGAACGGATGTTCTGGCGGCTTTGGACAACCCGAAAGGGGTGGAGTTCCTGAAATTCGAATATGCCGAAGCTAGCAAGACAAAGTACAAGGAGGACGGGGAGACATGGTACGAATATAATTATGACGACAACGGCAATATTATATATAATGTAAAGAGCTCGGGTGCGAAGTCGTCGAAATGGAAATTGCAGACGAAGATGGAAAAGAACACCATGATCCAGAAGGGGGCCAGCTGCCTGGTGAGCAGTGATGTGGATAATGACTGCTCGTCCCGTATCTATTTGCGCGTCTATGGACCGGGCACGTTCAGTTTACGGGTCAAGACTTCGACTGGATGGGGCGACACACTGACTATCTGGCTGGATGGCGAGGAGATGCCGCCGTCCTATGACGGATGGGATTATGACTATTCGCCCGGAACAGAGGACTGGCAGGTTTTTGAATTGGTGATTCCGGCGGGAAGGGCGACTACCGGCTCCCAGGCGGGGACGTATTATCATGAAATCATGCTGAATTTTACGAAGGACGACGACAATGATGACGGGCGGCCGGTGAAGCCAGTGAAATCGGATTATGACGGTGACACGGAATGGTACAAGGAGGATTTGGCGACATATAACGAAATGCTTCCATTTTTCAATGACTGCGTATGGATTGATGCGGAGATGATACCCTCCAAATGGGTTGATGATGAAATCAGCCAGTGGACGACGGTCTGGCTGCCTGAGGAAATCACGCTGAGCATCAATACGGGCGAGGATACGAATTTCACCGGGAGCTTTCTGGTGCCGATTAACTCAAACGCATACGGCATCGGATGTGTGGTGCGCTATACGACTGACGGCACGACACCGACAGGCAGCAGCCCCGCCTTGTCCGAAGACGGGGATACCGTGCGGATTACGAAATCATGCACGGTGACGGCGAAGGTCTTTAATGGGACGATCGCCTATTCGCCTGTTGTCATGGCGTCTTGCAGATTCATTTGTGTCGTGGCCACCCCTGTCATCAGTCTGGATGAGAGCAAGTCCACTTCGGACGTTCTTGTCTATGGAATAACGTGCGAGACAAAAGGGGCCGTGATTTCCTATCGTATCAACGGCGGGGAACAGAAGACCTACACGGCGCCGATCAGTATGACGACGGCAGGAAACATTACGGCGATGGCCCGAGTGACAGACGGGACGGCGGAGGACAGCGACGAGACCAGCGTGACCGTGCCCCAGATGTCGGTTCCGCAGGTTGAAGCCTTGCGTGGCCTGGAGAAATACGAGTCAGGTGAATTCTTGGGGCCTACGGAAAACGTGACGGTGTATTGTGAGGCTCCTGAAGGCGGTAAGGTGGTTTACCGCATGAACAACGCCGGAGAATGGCAGGATTTCCCGCTCATCGGATTGGTCATTTCGACGGATTCGGTCTGCGTGATGCGGACCGAGACGGCGGAGGATAAGAAAATTCTCGCCAGCGAAACAGTGTCGTTGATTGTCCGCAAGGCAGACATGAGCATGACGATCGGCGGCGTCGGCGCGGACATCGCGTTGCGGAGCGGCTGGAATCTCATCAGCCTGCCTATGACGTTGACGGCAAAAAGCGGTGCTGAGCTGCCTCGGAAAGTGGGAACATTGTTCGGCATGGGCGAAAAGACAATCATGCAGGTTGAAACTGTCGAGGGGCAGGTCGGATATTGGCTTTTCGTGTCGGATGCCGAACGGTTGAGCACGCTGACGTTATACGGCGTGAGAAGTAGTGCGGCGACACCTGCTAAGGGGTGGTCCCTGGGCGGAGCCTCCGTCGCGACGAAAGCGGATTCTGTTTGGGAATGGACGGGAAAAGGCTTCCGTCCTGCCAACAGGACCGTGGAAGGCCGTGGATATCTGATTTTCAAGGAATAAGCGCCTGCGGCGGAGCTGAAAGACAGGAAGAAATAAAAATTTTCGCAAAAAACAAGAAAATGAACGATAGTAGTAGGGATTTTGAGGCTGTCAGAGTGAGAAAAAGGCTTGAAGAGGCAAAAAAAGTTTAGAAAAATGTGTTTTTTTGAAAAAAAATATGTTTGACGGCTTGCTTTGTATAAAAGGAGAGATAGATTAATAGTCTGTAAATCGAAAATGCGTTTGGGTGATGCCAAGTGTCTTTTTCGAGAAAATGATGAAAAAAATTGTCAGGTGGCATTGACAATGCCATAAATGCATTTATTTTATCATGTCAACCAACATTTCAACGTAATAGTATCACAGAACAATCTAAGGCCAAACCAAGGATTGGCAAAGCACAAAGGAGGAAACCTAGGGCAGACAGAGAAGAAAGGCAACATTGTTTTTTGGTTTTTGTAAGTTAATTGAAGTCTAAGTGTGAGTTTTTTAACAAGCGGTCTGGATAAAGACCGTGAGAAGAGAAAAACAAAACAAGGAAGAAAAAATGAAGAAAGTGTTTTCAGTTCTGATGGTTTGCGCTTTCGCTATCTCCGCGAGCGCGCAGTGGCTGATTTATGACTACAAAGTCAGCATCAAGCGTATTGACGCCCAATACACGAAAGTTACGTACAAAATCGATGAATTCGATGCGAAGATTCCGAAAAACGCCGGTTGCAAGGATTACTGGACTGGTTATTTCGACAGCTTCACGACCGCCAACGACACGCTGAGCGGTTACATCGTCATCCCCGCCTGCAAACCCTGCGGCGGTGACTGGCAGAAGTTCGGTAGCGCTGGTTTCACGCCTGCTACGGACGCCAACCATGATTCTTTCGTCGTCATCGGCAACTACACCCGTGATGATGAAGGCGAAGGCGAAGGCGAAGGCGAAGGCGAAGGCGGAGAGCCCGAACCCGTTGATCCCGGTGCCATTGAACCTGAACCGATCATTCCCGATCCCGTTCCCCCTGTTGTTGCCGAGCCTGCCTATGCTTACATTCAGCGCAAGGCTGACAAGCTGTACAGCAACCCGATGAAGGCCAAATTCGGTGCCAAGAGCAAGACCATCAGCGCCACGCTGACCTGGAAGATCGCTATCAACATCGACGCCGCCAGATTTGGCAAAGGCGCTGGTTCTCGTCTGACCGCTCTTACCATTGGTAATGTGAACTGCACGTGCGCTGGCTGGGATCAGGAACCCTATGCGACGATTTTGGCGAGATTTGCTGGTACCCCGACGCACACCAAGCCCGTCAAAGAGGCCTGGATGGTTCTGACCTATGATGTCGAATCCTACATCGGTACCGAAATGAACCCGTATGTCATCGCTGCTGATTCCTCCATCATCTATCCTCCTGTCAAGAACATGGGTATTGACATCTGCACTCCTACCAGTTTGACCTATGGCTTGATCGGCTATCAGGCGAAGCAGGGCAGCATCAGCCATGCTGGTTTCGGCAAAGTCACGACGACTGGTACCGCCGGCAGCACCTCCGTTGGTTTCTGCGGTTCCGTCAGTGTTGACCCGACCTCCTGCACAGCTGTGAACACGATTTCCGGTACGATCGCCGGTCTGTTCATGATGGATGGTTTCTGCTATCTGCCGCCGCAGTGGGATATCTGCTACTACCTCGCCGAGGATAACAACGGCATGCCCTCCAGCAAGCAGGTTGCTCCTGTTTGCGGTAACTGGAGTGTCAAGCTGAACCAGAGCGAAAGCAAGAAGTATGGTTCGAGCTTCGAGAGCGCCGAAGCCCGCGTCCTTGCCAAACTGAAGTGCAATCCGTTCGATACTGACAAGAGCGAACTGAGAAAGAACTTCATCAATGACGGCACTGTTGATGATTACCTCTACTAATCATTGATGGCTTGAGTCATTAAAGTTCGGAGCGGGGGGCATATCCACGGATATGCCCCCCGCTTTTTTTTGTGTGTCTGTTGTGGATGATGGCGAGATCAAGATCATAACTGAATCTTTGCTTGAGGAAACATAGATCATTTGGAGCGGCCTTTGGCCGCAACCAAATCATCAATTGGGTCTCTTTGTCTAGTAGTCTAATGTCTTTTTTGCTCGCGTCTCATATCTTGCGTCAAAACCGCGTAATGGCGACGCCATTGCGCTGCATGGAGGGAGGGGGACATGAGACGCGAGACGAGAGACGAGCGGAGACGGGAGACGATAAGACGTTGGACGGGTGATGTTAGACGACGAGACAGGATGAAAAAACTTTATAATCAATTGGGTCTCTTTGTCTAGTGGTCTAACGTCTTTTGCTCTCGTCTCATGTCTCTCGTCTCACGTCTCATATCAAACTGCGTAATGGCGTTGCCATTGCGTCTCTGGGGAAAGAGGCCAGCAAAAAGAATAAGATTTTGATTATAAATGAAATATAAAAGAATCAAAATTCATCGGCCTCCGGCGCCAAGGCTGGTTCTGAAAAACACAGATGAAGATCAGGTTCCATGATATCAAGACAAATACAGACTTTTGAAATTACCTCTGCTGAATGTTGTATTCTCGGGTAAAAGTCACTGAAGATAAAGATGATGACTATCAGATGAAGTAAAAATGTTTTTTTTGATATGAGGAGTTTTATTGCGGAACATCTTGCGTTATATTATGTCAAATATCCCATAAATTATCATATATTGTGTCGTTTGTCTTGTATATGGGAGAAAACATGAATAAAAAAGAGAAGATATTGGTATCATTGTTAGCGGCAATTGTTCTGATTGCTGTCACGTGGTATTTGATTCCCACTGATTTGGATGAAACCGAACCAACTGGAACAACGGGGCAGGAAACTGAGGCGGAAAATGTGACTCCAAATAAGAATGCCGCGGAGCAGTCAAGTGATGTCGAAAAGGGGGCAGACAGACGTGCCGCGCATCTCATGCAGAAGCAGGAACGGCAGGGAAAAGACCAAGGGCTGTTGCAGGAAATCCAGGAACTTCTTGATGCGAATGATGAAAACGGAGCTTTCGAGCTGGCTCTGAGCATGTCGAGATCACCATCCAAGGAATTGAAATCAAAGGCCTTGGATGCGTTTCGGTGGATCGGAGGCAAACGGACGGTCAAGGCTTGCTGCGAACTATTGAAAGATAGTGATGATGAGATAGCGTCAGAGGCGATGGAGGTGTTCCGCCAATCGTTGGAATCAATCGACGAGGATGAGGGTTTTAGTGATTTGTTTCCGCTGATTGAGGATGTCATGATGGAATGCAAGGATGAGATCGCTTTGGAGGCGTTGTTTCTCCAAATGAGCAATTTGAAGGTTTACAATAGCCTGAATATGTTCATGGATTTACAGGAAAGAGGGGAGAGGGAACAGAATACCGGAATGGTGGAGATGGCGAAGGAGTATATTCGGTTTGTCACGAATGGAGATGAATCCATTACATCGCGGACGGCGATGATGAAATGGCTGAAGCAACATCAGGACGATTAGGAAAAGCTAAAAGCTAAGTATTGAACGCTAAGAAACATAACGGAAAAAGTAGGATTGATAACGGAAGATGGGCGAAATGATGATAATGGCGCAGGTTAAGAGAAATATGGCGGCATGGGGCATGGCCGCATCGCTGTTTTTCATTCTGGCATGCGGACTTTACGCTCAGGAAGGAAAGGAGGAGACGGCGCAGCGGAAGACTGTGATGGCGCAGTTGGAAGCGAATGACCTTGCCGTCAGCCTATATGGAGAGGATCTGAAATGGGGCGAGTTGCTGGAGATGATGAAACGCGACGGCGTACCATTGAAGAAGATGGCGGATGATGTGTATATGTATGGGCCGATTCAATCGTATGTGCAGCGCATGGTCAAGAATGCCGTTCTTTTACATAGCGCCAAGGAACAAGGATACGTGTTGAGCGAAAGCGAACGCGACTATTATTTGGAAGGACTGAAAAAGAATTTGAAGGAGCAATTGTCCGAGGAGTCGGTTCAGGCGGTATTGTCACGTTATCCCAAAGTCGGTGATGGATTGTTCAAGCCCAGTCTGGATGATGTTTTGCTCATCGCCAAACTGAATGCGAAACTCGTAGATGACATAAAGGCGACGGATGCGGAAGTGGAGGAGGAAGAGAATCGTGTAAAAGCTGGCAATGTCGCCGTCAAGGCTTTCAATCAGCAGATGAGATCGGATATGGCGAAGATACTTGCCCGGCCGGAGTCAAAGACAGATGTGGGATTTGCCGCCTTGGCGAAGCAGTATTCGGAAGGCATAGAGGCTGAAGATGGAGGAGTCCTGAAGGGGGAGTTTCCTCGTCAATTAATTGAATTCGCCTGCGATCTGGACGATTTTACTTTGAAGGAGGGTGAGACAAGCGGTATTCTGGAGAGCCAGACGGCATTCCGTGCATTACGTGTCTTGAAAGTCTTGCCGCCCAAAGTGGAGGGTGGCGATGAATTGCTGAGAATTGCACAGATAATTCTCCCGAAGTATCCTGAGACCGAAGAAATGCCTAAGGAAAAACTGCGGGAACAATTGATCAATAGAAAAAAGATGAAGCGACTGGAGGAATATGTGCTCAAACAGATGGCATCAAGCCGTTTTTCTTGCCCATTGTTTCCTCAGGGGCTTCTGAAGGCCGAGCATTGACGTGATGAACGGGTGTACCGCGCGTCCCGCTGTTGGAAGAAAGCTAGAAATGTTTCAATTATCATAATCATCACAATCATCTAAACCAAAAAGGAAAGCTCATGGGAAAGCATTTCAGACGATGGATGCCGATATTCATCATCCTTCTGGCAGGCATTGCCAGCGGAAAGGAATACACTTGGAAGAATTACGGCAAATGGGTCGATGTCACGAATAATGTCGCATTGCTCAATACGGCCAAGAAAGCCGCGATCGACGATCAGCGTCCAATGCTGATCCTGTATTCCAAGCCGGGCAACGACTGTGCGCATTGCAAGGCGCTTTGGCAAGGGGCGCTGTGTGATGGAGTCACGAGCACCAACGGCGGCAAATGCGTCGGTGCGTCTTGTCCTATGGCTACGACACAGCATCCTTGGGCAGCCTACGCCAAACAGAAGAAGATCATCCTCATCTACATCAATGTTGCCCAGGCGGGAGATTGGTACACGTATTTATCAATGATGTTCGCTCATAATTTTTCGGGCGGTTTTCCCGTGTACGCCCTATTTCACGTGAAGTCCACCGCAAATCTGACATCAACCGAAAAAGCCACGGTTTTAAACACTTCCAACGTGGATAGCCTGGGCGTTAGCTACTATTCCGTTGGCGCGACAATCAACGGTGTGAAGCTGGCCAATACGTATGATACTTTCAAGGCGTTGTTCGAATCGTATTTCGCATCCGGCAAGAATACATATGGTTTGAAATTGACTCCCGAGGCGGATGACTCTGCCGAGACCATCACGATAAAGGAAACGTTGAGCATGGAGGATTTCGAGAAGAAGAGCGCTCAATCCGGCAGCATCACGTCCTCAGCCAATCCGTCTGTCTGGTACGCTTTTACGGCTGTATCCGGTAAGACATACAAATTCAAATTAAGCCGGTCTTCCGGCAGTTCCAACGTGAAGGCCGGCATTTACGCGAACACGGGAACGGCCTCGACTCCAAACTATGACAAGACGAAGGCGCTTCTGAGCCCGGCGACGGTGACATGGGACGGCACGATTTCGTGGACGTCCAGTACGAACGGGCGGGTGCTTCTCAAGATATACAGCGAGGCCACAAGTCCGAATGTCCAATTCACGACGACGTATTTGGCTTTGCCCTCCGGCAACCATCTGCTGAATCCCGATTCTTCCGGTTCCCTGAAAGGCAATTGGTACACAAGCGGTTATCCGAAGTATCCTGCCGTTGTAGCGTTTATTAATGACGACATTTGGGACGCCGATACATTGGCGATGGCGAAGGCGACGCAGCAAACGGCGTTCACGCAGCAGTATGCGTCGGCATACTGGTTCCGCTTGACCGAGAATCAGGGAAATCTGACATATGAGACCAAACCCGAACTGGTTTATGTTACAAGCAACGGCAAGGTGCTTGGCCGTGTTTCGGATTCGGATATGCAGGTCTTTTCGCAATATATGGACTTAGAGAAAGACGCATATGATCCGGAAAACAACACCCGGGACGCCATTCCCGCAGAACATGTCATCAAGAATAACAAGACCATACAAAATGTGAAGCTTGGCGGTGTGGATGCCATTGACTGGTATGCGTTTGAATCGACAGAGAATAACCAGAGATGGACATTTACGGTCAGTGGAAACAACGCTAGCAGCGTGAGCATGGCCATCACGGACGGCGACGGCAGGGAAGTGGACGGCGCTTTGGCGGATGGGAATTCCATCAGCTACATGGTTCCTTCAAAGGGCACGAGATTGTACGTAAAACTCACGACGGAATCGAATGCATTGTTCGATTATGTGCTCATGGCGGAAATCAAGATGGCGTACTACACCGTCCAGTTCGGGGCATCTGATTACACTGTCGTGGCGGATGCGGATTCCATCGAGATTCCTGTGATTCTGAACAAGATCAACTATCAGTCGGGAGCGATAACAGTTTCGATGGAATTAGACCATCGCATGGCCTTCAATCAGGAATTGTTTTTCCTGAAAGGCAACTACGCTAGCAGTAACACAAGTGTGACTTGGACAAGCAGGGAGAATACAAACGACAACGACTATCCCAAGACAAAATATGTGAAGATCATGCTTGGCGATACGGAGAAAGAAGAATGGTGGTCTCCCGGTGAAAAAGAGAAGACCGTAACGGTGTCATTGCTATCGCCTGATGTGGAAGGGGTTGAGTTGTCGGCCGAGAATGCGGTTGCCGTCATTCATGTACGGAATGTCAATAATCCGGTATTTGTCGGCGAGAATGGAAATGGCTCGACAACTGTGAGCTATGAGACCTACGTGGCTGACCAGCCCAGTGGAGACCAGACCAAGACAATTGCGAACTGCATATCCATGCCGGCAAAATATGCGGGAAATGATGTCTTCTGGGAATTGATAGAGGGCGACGTTCCGAATGGTGTGGACATTGTTATAAAAAAGAATCCTGCGGATGCCACGAAATATAATCTTGTCATTAGCGGGACATCAACGGTGTCAACGGAGACTTCCGCTAAGCTTCTGTTCTTTGTCCGGAAAGAAAAAGGCAAATCGCAGATTATGCGTTGCGACGAGTTCACCATCAACTTCACAATCGGCAAGAAAATGTCGGTGAACGGCGCCACACGGTCTGGTTGGAATCTGGTGAATATTCCATGGGGTGCAAAGTTGAATGAGGAGCAGGAACAGCAATTCCTGAATCAGAACAAGGGCCGTATCTTTTTACTGGAAAATGACAGCTATGGCACATTGGACAACGGGGCGCTTGAATCCGGCAGCGCATACTGGGTTTTCGTGCCGACACGAGGCGAAGGCAGCGTCTTGAGCGGAATCAAGGACGAGACCGTGGACGAGGGCGAGGAAAAAGCGGAGAAACTGCAGGGCAAGAAATGGTATTTCGGAACGGATCCGGGAGTTGGCGTCCGCAAGGACGGATGGTACTGGAACGGAAGCAAATACGTATATGTTAAAAACGGAGAGGCAACGGATGGCGCCGCAGGATGGTGGTTCTTGGAATAATGCTGAATGCTGAATGCCGTTACAGATGCTTTAGCAGATTGGCGGATGGACGGGGGGAGGGAGGCAATCTGTGAAAAAATCTGTATGATCCGTGTGATCTGTGGTGTCCCACAAAAAATTTGATTGCGGCCGAGGGCTACTTCAGGCTTAATGCGTGGGGCATGTAATCGGCGGCGCGGTCCATGAAGCCCCGTCAGGACGTAACGATGTGGCAAATCATTCAAAACAAAGGCTAAAAATCATGATTTTTAATACGAATGCGAGGCGCTCTTTTACGTTTGCGCTTATCGTTGTGGTTGTCGTCGCTCTGTTGTCATGTGGCAAGAAAAATAATTCTCCCCAAGAGCAGGCGAATAAAGGCAGGCAGGACGTCGGGGCGCAGGAGATGATTACTGAGAAGGAGGCCCCGGCGGCGGTGACGGAGGTTGCCGATGGCAATGAAGAAGATGAGGAGGAAGTGGACGATGAGAAACTCAAAGACTGTCCGCTGAAATTGAACAATCCAGAGAGTATGACAATCGACGGTGTCACGGAAATTACGAAGAAGCTGATTGAGTTGGAGCTTGTCAATGTCACTCAGGAAGATGCGTATTTCAAAAGTGTCCGTAGCAGTTGTGGCTGTTTGGAAATCGTGGATGCCGTGGAGCCGCAGGTTATTAAGCCAGGCGGGAAGATTACCGCCAAGGTGATGCTGCATGGCAGTTCTTTCACACAGTCGGGCACTTATTCGCGCGCTTTGTTCGTGGAATGCCGCGGTTGCCGGGAGCTGTCCATTCCAGTCAAGATCATTGCGACATGTCTGGTCAGTGTTGAACCGTCCCCGAGAATCAATCTGGGCACGTTTGAGGGGGCCGATGTGAACTGGGTCCGGCAAGTGACGATCAAGATTCTTGATTTGGATAATAAGCCGGATATCGAACTGAAGTTGCCAAAGGAGAACAAACGTTTTCAATTCAATCTTGTGAGGGAAGAGGGGAAGAATGCCTATCGTTTCGAGATTCGGCCGAAGTTGCCCATGCCTGTCGGGCGGATTATGGAAATGATTTTTATTCCGGTCACAGGCATCGGCGAGAATAATGGCGTGAAGCTGGCTATCACGGGAGATGTCACGGGGATGAAGCTCAATTTGTCCACGGACCGTTTATGGCTTCAGGAGCGTGATTTGCTGGAGAAAAAAACGGCGGAGGTTTCGTTTTTGGTTGAGAGGGCGGCGGATTCAGGGAAGAAAACCGATCAAGTGGCGATGTTTACAAGGGGGATTCGTACGCGTCTTCCCAGCCAACAAGAGAAGGCGAAGGCGTTTGTCGAGCAGGGCGGCAATCTAATTCACGAGGAGGAGGAGGCCGTGCATGCTCAAGGCGGTCGTAAAACATGGGAGAAACTGGCGAAAACTCTGAAATTGGTGGTGCCTGAATGGATACAGGCGACGCCGGAGCCTCAGGACAAGGGAGTGCTCTACAAGTTGGTTGTTTCGGATGAAATCCTGAAGCAGCCGAACCGTCGTGTCCTTTTGACGTTGCAAAACGGCAATCAGCCACTGCGCAAGGTGGAGCTACGGGTGATGACGAAACAGGACGACTGAATTTAGGAAACCACAGATCACACAGATAAAACGGATGATTTAGGAACCACAAAACAAACAAAACAAACAAAATGCCTCGCAGACGTCGGCCATGTTTCTGGGAATGTCATTGGCAATACGTGAATGTCGGGAAAGGAAGAATCAAAAGGCCTCCGTCTTCTCGGCGGTTGTCATCGCTCCGCGAGATGCAAAGGATGTCATGCGGAAGCTCGTGGCCATGGAGAAAATCTTCGCGAAATAACAAGAAAATGGACGATAATAGTACGAATGCACATGAATTTTTTGTAGTCCACTGAACATCTGAAGCGGCCATTGGCCATGATCAAATAATCTTGATTCAACCCTCCACGGGTGGACGCGAATAAACCATAACTAGTGTTTATTCGCGTCCACCCGTGTTTTTTCTACACTATAGATGGTAGAAATGCAGACTGCTTTAGGATTTTTTAAGAATTCCCGTGATTTTTTATGATTTTTGCTTGAAATCTATGCAATAAGAAAGTATAATATTATATTCATAGAATATTGATTTTTATCAATATGATATGATAAGATAAAGGCTAATCGTTTTTCAGAAAGGCTTGGTGTGAATCAAGCTTTCAATCTAAAAACGAAAAAAATATGAGAATATTGTAGCGAAAACAAGCAAAGTGGATAAAAAAAGCTTAATTTCAATGGAAGGGAGAAGCATAATTCGGTGAACGAATTGGCTGTTATATTGGGTCGATAGAGGAATGTGAATGGAAAAGTATTTGTTAATATATATAATATCAAAGTAAGCATCAAACGAAAAAGGAGTGGAATCATGACAGACATTGGGGTGCAAAGCAAAATGAATCTTTGGCACAGGACGTGTTTCGGCGCCGTACTGTTTTTCCTGCTGTGCCAAGCAGGGGCATACGCTCTCACACCTCCGACCCCCACCGCGTCGATCACCTACAGTAGCTACGTGTACATCAGCTGGGGCAGCGTGAGCGGGGCTACGAAGTACCAGATCAGGCGCGGAACGAGCAGCACGTACTCGTATGCGTCCGTCCTTGCGACGACGACGAACACGTACTACTACGACTACGGGGCGGCATGCGGCACGACGTACTACTACTGGATCTGCCCTGTGGACATCTACGGGGACTCGTGGTACAACTCGAGCCGCTACGACTGGGGCAAGAGGGTCAACTGCGGCTGCACGGGCCTGACGCCGCCGACGCCGAGCGCGTCGACGAGCTACAGCAGCTACGTGTACGTGAGCTGGGGCAGCGTGAGCGGGGCGACGAAG
>JAEEGL015808543.1_pt1 | contig 17995 bp, 20 predicted proteins | sample 9134231 | NCBI WGS metagenome assembly JAEEGL01 (sample SAMN16246548, study PRJNA631951) | gut metagenome | biome: gut microbiome; feature: rumen; material: fiber-attached | host: Bos | place: Iran: Karaj | collected 2018-10 | reverse complement strand
TTTATTGCATTTGTTATATCATAAAACTCTTCTGTTCCCATCTTTACTACTGGTAATCCTGTTGTTGAGTCTGTTCCTGCTCTTTTTAATACTCCTAATCCTTCTGATATATTTATTGTTCCATAGAATTCTTTATTTTGGTTATAGTTTTGATTAGAGTATGTTTCTTTAAATAAAACTGTTACCGTATATGTATGTGTTTCTCCTACTTCTATCTCTATATTATTTTTTATTGATATATTATGTGATAGGGTTGTAGCAGTTGGTATTATTGTTTCTGATATATCACTACATGTATTTCCTGATACATCTGATGTACAAGACCCACTTATTACTAATTCGTTATTTATTATTTCATTTAATAAATCTCTCCATATTATATTATAGTATGCTGTTACATTTCCATCATTATATACTGTTATTGTTTTTGATTGACTACTCCATCCTGGTATTACATTCTCTCCACTTCTTATTTCTATATCTGTATATACTAAACTCATATTTGCAGTTGTTAATCTCATTGATGATGCTGTATCATTTCCTACTATTTGGATACTAAAATATGCATATGATATTCCTGCGATTGCTACTAAAAATATTAATGCAGTTACTACTATTATTTTTATCTTATTACTCTTTGTTAATTCATTTTCTTCCATGAAAAAAACCTCTCTATCTTACAAATAAATGATACTATAAATTTGGGTTTTTGTAAATAATTTCTCATTTTTTTAATTAAAAAAGAGAATATTTTTTATATATTCTCATTACTTTTAGCATTTGTATCTAATGTTGCAAATTCTTTTTTTAAATATAATGGATAAGCAGCTGCTCCAATCATAGTAGCATTATCTGTACAATATTTTTTATCTGGTACATGCATTTCTACATTTATATTTTTACACATATTAGATAATTCTTCTCTAATATGTGAATTACTTGCTACTCCACCAGCGATAAGTAAATATTTTACATTATAATCAAGTAATGCTTTTTTAGTTTTAGAAACTAAATGATTAGTAACTGCATCTTGAAATGATCTACATAAATCTTCTTTATTGATTTCATTCCCTCTTTGATGTTCATTGTGTACTAAATTATTAACATGACTTTTTATACCACTAAAACTAAAATTATAACTTTCATCATCTAATATAGTTGGCATTTTATATGATGGTTTGCCATTTAATGCAAGTTTTTCCACATTAGGACCTCCTGGATATTCAAGTCCTAGTATTTTAGCGACTTTATCATAACATTCACCAATCGCATCATCCAATGTACTTCCTAAATACTTAGAATTATTTTCATCTTTCATAAGTATTAAATCAGTATGTCCTCCACTTACTATTAATGAAATTAATGGGTATTTTAAAGTATTATTTATTTTATTAGCTGAAATATGTCCTAACATATGATTAACTTTTATAAATGGTTTATTATAAATTAAAGATAATGTTTTAGCACATTCTAGTCCAACTAAAAGACTACCAGTTAATCCTGGAGCATAAGTACACGCAAATGCATCCATATCTTCAAATTTCATATTAGCTTTTTTTAAACATTCATCTAATACTATGGTTATATTTTCCATATGTTTTCTTGAAGCTATTTCTGGAACTACTCCACCATAATTTTTATGAATATCTATTTGTGAATTAATAATAGTTGCAATATCTTCTGTACCATTTTTAACTATACTAACACTTGTTTCATCGCAAGAAGATTCTATTGCTAGTATATAAACATCTTTACTATATTCCATAATTAATGCTGTTTTATCTTTATAATAATTTTCCCTTTCACTTATTTTTTTAAATCCTAATTTTTTATATAAGTTAATAGCAGGTGTATTTATTTCATTAACTTCTAACATAATTTTATAATTAGGGTTATTATCAATTATATATTTTAAAATTTTATAAGCATATCCTTGTCTTCTATTATCTTCATTAATAAATACATCTGTTATATCTAAATATTCATAAAGTTTTCTAATTACTACATAACCAATATCTTTTATAAAATATTTAGTATCAAATTCATTTAATTTAATTTCTTCTATCATTTTAAAGCCTCTATAACTTTTACATAATTTGCTTTTACTCCATGAACATTTACTGGTTTTATAGTATCTATATAATTCATTATTTTCAATATATTTAATTTATTATCAATTCTATTATATTCTTTGTAATTATCTAGTGAATCAGTATATATTTCAAAATCATCTGTTCCAATATAATAACCTTTTGAGTCTTCTATAACACACATTTTATTATCGACATTATTTGATACTAAATATGCTTTTAAACTACTTACAGTATATATTGGAATATTTAATGAATAAGATATTGTTTTAGCGACAGTTAATCCTATTCTAATACCAGTGAAACTTCCTGGTCCATTAACAACAACTATTCTATTAAAATCGTTTAATTTAATATTTTTTTCATTTAACATATCATTTATTAAAGAAAGCAAATGAGTTGAATGAGACTCGCTTATTACTTCTTTAGTAAAAATATTATTTTTTAAGACAAATGAAACTGTTATTAGTTCATCGTGCGTATCTATAAATAAAGTATTCATATTATCACCTTTTTCGCTCATATTATAGCATAATAATATAAAATAAGAAAGACTAAGTCTTTCTTATTTTTTAACTAATACTGGAGTGCCAATTTCTACATTTTCAAATACATCATCCATTACATCAGGTGGAATATTTACACAACCATGAGATCCTTTTTTGTGATATTGTTCTCCTCCAAAAGATTTTCTCCAACTTGCATCATGCATCCATTCGCCTCTATTAAACGCTAAACCATATCTAACAGTTACTTTAAATTCTGGCCAATGAACATTTTCTTCTTTTTTATATACATCAAACACTCCACAGTACGTAGGAGTTGAATCTTTACCTGTAACTATTGAAGTATTTATAATTAATTTATCATCTACATATACTTTTAAGTTTTGACTAGATATATCTATAATTACATAAGTATCACCTAAAGATTGAGAATGTTCTTTAGAAATATATCCAATTACTCCATTAACACTTGCCAAATAATAATCATCTGTTTGTGCATATACTTCTGCAATTTCATTTTTAGGCATTTCTTTAATTACTTCAAATGTATCAACATTATATAATGGAGTTCTACTTATCATAAATACTATATCAGACATTTCATATTTATTAGTATAATTATTTCTTACTTTAGCATATTCTTTAAATACATATGCATTCTTTCCATTATAATTTACTTCATACCATTCATCATTATAATCACTTATTAATGGTAAAGTATCACCTTTAGATAATTGGCTAAGTACATCACAATTGGTATTGGCTTCACTTCTTACATTAACTTTAGCAGTTGCTTCTATTGAATTGATAGAATTCAAATAATAATCTAGTCCTCTATTAGCATCTATTGTTGAAATGCTATTATTAACTGGAAAACTATAAGATTCAATAATTTCCACATATTCTTTACTAATATATGCATTTTTACCATCATATTCCACTTCTACCCAGTCACTTAAATCATTTAATAATTTTAATGATTGGCCTTTAAATAGCATACCTAATTTTTCACCTTTTCTATTTGCAGCTGCTCTAACATTAACATTAGAAGTTGCAGTAACATAAAAAGATAATTCTAAATTTGAACATATTTTTTCTTCAATAGTAGATTCATCAGTATTATTGCTTTCTTCAATACTATTTTCACTAAAATTTAGTTCATCATTTAACTTCTCTGTTGAATAAACTACATTTTTTTGCTCTAACTCAACTGTGTCTTCAATAATTTCTATTGTTTTATCATTATTTATATTTTTATTATGTTTTTCTTCAACTTTTTTAGCGCAAGCTAAACCAGTACTTAAAGTACCAGCAAGTATTAAAGAAGTTAATCTTTTTGGCATTCTTATTTTCATATATTATCCCCCTTAAATATTGCACATATTATATCATAAAGCTTATAAAAAATCAAATAAAAAGAGTTCTAAAGAACCCTTTCACATAAGTCTACATATTTTTCACCATAAGGTGTTATTAAAAATACCCTTGTGTTTTCATCTATCATTTTTATTTTAATTTCTAATCTATTTTTAGGGAGCAAATCTGGTATCATATCAGACCATTCTATAATAGTTACCCCTCTTTTTTTAAAATAATCAACAAGTCCTAAATCTTCTTTAACATCATTAATTCTATATACATCCATATGATATAGTTTACTATTATCTTCTCCTTGATATTCTTTTATTATATTAAAAGTTGGAGAAGTAACATTTTCTTTTATTCCCATTGAAGATGCAAACCCCTTAGTAAACAAAGTTTTACCACTTCCAAGGTCTCCCTCTAAACATATTACCATATTAGGAAATCTTTCAGATTCAATATTTTCTGCTAACTCTATTGTATCTTCTTCTGAATTACTTGTTATTTTATACATCTTTCTATCACCTTAATTTCATTGTATCAATGCTTATATTTTATTACAATACCTTTTTACACATTTTACACATTTTATTTTAGGTATACAACTATACTCAATTTTTTATAACACATATATTAGTCTAGGAGGGTATTATGTATTATGATGAAAATAACAATTACTTTGAATATAATAATGAAATAAATAAAGATTATTTTAATGTAAACAACTCAAAAAAATATGATATGTATAATGAAATTAATATATCTAATCCAACATTTAATACAGTCACATACAGAAATAGCAATTTATTTACTCCTACTGAAGGTTTAAATAAAGGTAACATGTTTAAAAATTTATATAGTCCTTATAAAAATTATATATACAAAGTAGTTGTTAGAGGAAAAAGAGAAGAGTTATTATTATCAATTCAAGAATTAACATTTGCTTTAAAAGATTTAAATTTATATCTTGATTTACATCCAAATGATAGAGACGCTTTAGAAACTTTTAAAAACTATTCTGAGGAGTTAAGAAAACATAAAGAAATGTATAACAAAGAATATTCATCTTTATGTGCATTTGATTCAGACAAGAACTACTTTGATTGGGTAAATAGCCCATGGCCTTGGGATAATATGGGAGGTAATACTTATGTTTAAATATGAAAAAATGTTAGAGTATCCTATTAATATAAAGAAAAAAGATATAAAAATGGCAAAAAACTTACTTGCTCAATTAGGAGGATCAGATGGTGAATTAAGTGCTTCTTTAAGATACCTATGTCAAAGATTTACTATGCCAGATGATAAAGGAAAAGCACTTTTATCTGATATTGGAACTGAAGAATTAGGGCATGTTGAAATGATTAGCACTATGGTTGAACAACTATTAAAAGATGCATCCATTGAAGAATTAAAGAAAAATGACTTAGCTGGTTGGTATGTGTCTCATAAAAAAGGAATATTTCCTGCTAACCAAGATGGAATACCTTTTACAACAGCATATATTCAATCAACTGGAGACCCAATAGTAGATCTTCAAGAAGATATGGCCGCTGAAGAAAAAGCAAGAGCAACTTACGAGAATTTAATGGATCTTACTAATGATGAAGATATACTCGCACCATTAAGTTTCTTAAGGCAAAGAGAAATAGTACATTTTAACAGATTCAAAGAATTACATGATGAATATAAAGAAAAATTAAAAAAATAATCACTTCTAAAAAATATTAAAGTCTATCTTTAATATTTTTTCTTTATAAATAATTAAAATGAGGTATAATATTACTGAAAAAGGTGGTATTATGTTAGAATTAATTGATATAGAATATAAAATAAAAGATAAAGTTATACTAAATAAAATAAATCTAAAAATTGACACTAATAAAGTTTTAGTAATAACTGGGCATAATGGAAGTGGTAAGTCTACACTTCTTAAAATAATAATGGGGATTTTAAAACCAACAAGTGGAAAAATATTATTAGATGGCAAAGATATTACTAAATTAAAAATAAATGAACGAGCTGACTTAGGACTTACTTTTACATTTCAAACTCCAATTACATTTAAAGGAATTACAGTATTTGATCTTCTTTTAATGGCAAATAAAAAATATCCAACATATACAGATATGAAAGAAGCCCTTGGCGGAGTTGGATTATGTGCAAGAGAATACATTGATAGAGATGTTGACTCTTCCCTATCAGGTGGTGAACTTAAAAGAATAGAACTAGCAACTGCACTTATTAAAAAAGGCAAATTTTTAATGTTAGATGAGCCAGAAGCTGGCATAGATTTATGGAGCTTTGATAGTTTAGTAAATACAATTAAAAATATAAAATCCAAAAATAATTTAGGTATGTTAATAGTATCTCACCAACAAAAAATATTAGATATCGCAGATGATATATTGGTTTTAGATGGTGGTAATATTAAATATTATGACAAGAAAAGAAAAGTCTTAAAAAAGATTAAACCATCAGGAGGATGTAAAGAATGCAAAATGAATTATTAGAAAAAATAAGTGATTACAAAATTGATAATAACGTAGCTCATAACATTAGAGAAAATGGTGAATCTATTAGTAGAGTTGAAACTGAAAATATTAAAATTGAAACTAAAAAGGATAAACCTGGTATTGATATCTATATAAAAGAAAATACTAAAGAAGAATATGTACATATTCCTGTAATAATAACAAAAACAAATTATAAGGAAACAGTATATAATGATTTCTATGTTGGCAAAAATGCAGATGTTACAATTGTTGCTGGTTGTGGAATACATAATGAATGTGAAACAGAATCTGCTCATAACGGAATACACACTTTTCATATTGAACCAGGCGCTAATGTTAAGTATATAGAAAAACACTATGCTGATGGGAAATATGATAACAATAAATTTATTAATACTGACACAATAATTAATTTGGATAGGAATTCTTCAATGACTATGGAAACAGCCCAAATAAGTGGAATTGATAAAGCAATAAGAAAAACAAATGCTATTTTAAATAATGACTCTACATTAAAAATAAAAGAAACTTTAATGTCAGATAACAAAGAAGAAATTGAAACTAATTTTGATATAAAAATGGAAGGTAAAAATTCTAACGCAGATATTGCTTCTAAATCAGTTTCTAGAAAAAATTCTAAACAAAAATTCACTTCTAATGTAGAAGGAAATAATAAATGCTTTGCACACGTTTCTTGTGATGCAATTGTTATGGAAAATTCTAAAGTAACTTCTATTCCAGCTATTATGGCCAATTCTAAAGAAGCAGAGATTTCTCATGAAGCAGTAATTGGTAAAATAGCAACAGATCAAATAACTAAGCTAATGTCATTAGGACTTACAGAAGCAGAAGCAGAAGAAAAAATATTAGAAGGCTTTTTAAAATAATTTAAAAGATAATGATTTATTCATTATCTTTTTTGTATGTATAATCTTTATTATATTTTAAAATTTTTGTATTATCTTTTTTTAAATCTTCACTCATTAAAACATTTTTAGGTAAATGTTTAATATTAATTTGATTAAAATATTCAGCAATATATAATGCTATCTTTCTATCTACAAAGAATCCATTTTCAGTAACAAATCCTTGCTCACAATTTCTTAATATGCCTATTGGTTCCATAGAAAAAATTGCATAATGGGCTTTTCTAGATATATAAATACAGTTACCATGTAATAAAGCTGCACAAACAATTTTTCCATATCCTTCAAAATCAATTGACATTATATCACTTCCAATAATTATTATACCATTATATTATTAATAGAAATCTTTCTTATCAAATATCTTAATACTTATTATTATAAAAAATAAAGTATATGTTAATAGAATAGCTATACCTAAAAATATATTAAAATTTATATTATATTCAATATTTAATAAATATGTAGAATAAATATCTTTAAATATACTTAAATCTAAGTAAGGTATAAATGTATAAATAATATATTTAAATTTAATACTTAAAAAGAAATTAAATATAATTGTACTCATAATAAATAGTACACTATTAAATGGAATTATTACTTTTTGATTTTTTATAAATGTTGTTAAGAAAATTGTAAATGTTGATAAAAAATATATAGGAATAGAATTAATTATATATTGTATTAAATATTTAATAATATATGGAACATTTATAATATTTTTATCAAATACCATATATTCTTTTAAAATAAATATATTTATTTTAGTCAATATAAAAGTAAATATAACATAACTAATAAATATTAATAAAGATAATAAAAAAGTTATTATGTAAGACGCTAAATACTTTGAAATTAATATTTTTGATCTTTTATGTGGTTTTGTGAGTAGTTCTTTTATACTCTTTTTATTAATCTCATTTCCTAAAATAGATGAAGAAATTATTATTATAATTATTGAGCTAAATATTAACAAAGTTACTCCATTATCCATTATTTTATTTAATTTAGTGTTTGATTTACTATTTATTTTATTCATATTATTAGCAAGTTTATTATAATCATCTGTTAAATTCTTTTTATCTGCTATTTCAATTATTGGATATTGATTATATTTATTGTCTACTTTTTTATAAGATATATAACACGTTAAAAAAGAAGAAATTAATATAATAAGTAATAATATTTTAAAACTAATTTTTTTAAATATTTTTAGTAGTTCACATCTTATTAATCTAATCATTAGTTTCTCCTATTAATGATAAGAAATCACTTTCTAAACTACTAGTTTCTGAAACTTTAAATATCTTAATATTATTTTTTATTAATTCTTCATTAATTAAATAATACTCTTCTTCTGTAACTTCTATTTCTAAATCATTATTTGTTTTATATGGGAATATAATTTTTTTAGTTAAATCTTCATTATCAACTACAAATTTATACTTTCTTTTGTTATGATTTACACTTTTAATACCAATTGATTTTCCATTATCAATAAACATCACTTTATCACAAATATTTTCAATTTCATTTAACATATGAGATGTAATAATAACTGATACTCCTTTTAACGATTTAATAAAGTTTCTTAAATCTTTTATACCAACTGGATCAAGCCCATTGGTTGGTTCATCTAATATTAATAATTTAGGATTATTTAAAAGAGTTACTCCTATTCCTAATCTCTCTTTCATACCAAGTGAGTAAATCTTTAATTTTTTATATTCACTACCCTCTAATGAAATTAATTTGATAATCTCATCTACTCTTTTTTTAGGTATTCCTTTAAACATCATTCTATATATTTCTAAGTTATCTTTCCCAGATAAATAGTCATACATAATAGGTATTTCTATCATGCATCCAACATTTTTAATAGCTTTTTCAAAATCTTTTTTCAAATTATATCCATCAATTATTATTTCACCACTAGTTGGACGGATTAATCCTACAATTGATTTTAAAAGTGTAGTTTTACCACTACCGTTTTTGCCAACAACACCTAATACTTCCCCTTCTTCAATGTTAAAAGAAATATTATCTAACAATTTCTTTTTTCCTTCTTTTTTAGTTAAATTTTTAACTTCAATTATTTTCATATTCGCACTCCTTAAAAGCATATTACCAAATTATTTTTAAGACTGCAAATCGATATAATTAAAGTATTTTAAACAAAAAAATAATTTTATCCTATAAGACAAAATTATTTTTTATTATGTATTAAATATTAACAAAATTCTAATATATACAAATTTTTTTTATTTATCATTTAAATCAAGTTTTTCTTCTAATATTAGATCTTTAAATATTTCTTGAAAATTAATTAATTCCTTCTTTTTTGAATCTTCATATACTGATTTAGTTCTACATATTGCTTTATAAATATGTTTTAATCTTAATTCTTTAGAGTTTTCAAACAGTGCCATTGAAAAAGCATTTGTTAAAAGAGTCAAAGCTATATCTGGATACCTATTACCTATTTCATAAATTCTCTTATATTCATCTGTTAAATTAACTATAAATCTAAATATTTTTTCTTTAATAAAATCTGTATAAGGAATTTTTACACCCATTTTTTTCTCAAATTTGGGATATGTTCCCATTAAAATTTGAACTGTTTCATCTATAGTTGGTTCCAATATATCTACTCTTAAAAATCTCCTTAAAAAAGCTCTATCTCTTAAAATATATTGTTCATATTCTTCTGTAGTAGTTGCACCTATCATTTTTATAGTACCTCTATCTAATCCTGGTTTTAACATGTTAGCAAAATCAACATTTAAATTTGATGTATTTCTACTTACTAATAAGTGTATTTCATCTATAAATAGTATTATATTTTCTTTTTCTTTTAATTCTTGAACTAATAATTCCAATCTATTTTCCATATTTCCATCTACGTTTGTTGTTCCAAGCAAACTAGGAATATTAATTTTAATTAATTGATATCCTTTTAATGCTTCTGGTACATTACCTTGTTGCATTCTATATGCAAGTCCCTCAACAAGTGCAGTTTTACCTATACCAGGTTTACCAACTAATAATGCGCTCTTTTCAGGAGTAAGCAAAATAAGAATTGTTTCTTCTATTTCTTTGTCTCTTCCAATTGCTGGGTTTGTAACATATTCTTTATTAATTAAATTTTCTCCGTATGTTTCTAATATACTTATTTTGCTAGATTTTTCCACTTTATTGTCAGTTTCAAAAATTTCTACTTTATTGTCAGCTTCAAAAACTTCTAATTTTTCATCCATAAGAATCCCTCTTTATTATATCAAAATAATTATATCATAAAATTATAATTTTAAGAATTATTTTAATAAATTAGTTGACAATTATTATTACTTTTACTATAATACTATTTGCAAGTGCCTGATTAGCTCAGTCGGTAGAGCAACTGGCTGTTAACCAGTGGGTCGCAGGTTCGAGTCCTGCATCAGGCGCCATTTGAAAAATACTCACATTTGTGAGTTTTTTTATTCATAACAAATGTAAAATTAAAATTTATTAATTTTTATATTTACTATTTTTAAATTTTATGTTATATTATTCATGTCCCGAAAGGGATAAATATTCGCAAATGTGTTCAACAACACAATAAAAGAGATATCATTGATATCTCTTTTATTTTAATTAATAATTAAAAGCTTTTCTTTCCATAAAAGATTTTGGATGATTACATACTGGACATACCTCTAAAGCCTTTTTACCTCTATAAACATGTCCACAATTTCTGCATACCCAAATAGTCTCTTCATCACTAGTAAATACTAAATTATCTTTAACTTTTTTAAGAAGAGTTAAATATCTTTCTTCATGTTCTTTTTCGATTGCAGCAACTCCTTCAAAAAGTCTTGCTATATCATTAAATCCTTCTTCTCTAGCAGTTTCTGCAAACTCCTTATACATACTAGTCCATTCATAGTTTTCACCATTAGCAGCATCTACTAAATTTTCTTCAGTAGAAGGGACATCACCATTATGCAATTTTTTAAACCATAACTTAGCATGCTCCTTTTCATTCCTTGCAGTTTCTTCAAAAATTGCTGCTATTTGCTCATAGCCATCCTTTTTAGCTTTACTAGCATAATAATCATATTTGTTTCTAGCTTGTGATTCTCCTGCAAAAGCAGTCATTAAATTAGCTTCTGTTTTACTTCCTTTTAATTCCATATAATACCTCCATAATCATTATACTATAATTTATAATATTTTCCATAATTTAATTATAAGTTTATTATTTGTAAATCTATAATAAAAATGTAATAAATTTAATATAATAAGTCACATATTTGGTGACTTTTACAACACCGTTTTTGTGAGAAAATTAAGATGGTGGAAGATATGGAAAATAAAAGAAATATCTACTGTATTATTGGACAAAATATTAAAAGAATTAGAAAAGAAAAAAATTTAACTTCTTTAAAATTGTCTAAAATGTGCAATCTTTCACACGGATATCTAAAAAATTTAGAAGCTAAAAATGTAGATGCTACAATTTCAATAGAAACTCTCGCTTTAATTGCAAAAGTATTAGATGTTGATATATCAGAATTTTTAAAAGAAAAATAAAAGTTGTATTAAAAATAAATTTAATACAACTTTTTTTATTGTTCTATTCTATTAAATAATAGTGGTAAATCACCTATTACAATATCTCCAGATATCATAACTTCTTCAAATGTATCATTAGGTGTTTTTAATAATTCACTTATTTTGTCTGAAGTATTTGGCATGAAAGGTGAAATCATGTTTGCAATATTTGCCATCATGTAAACACAAGTATATGTAACATCATTGAATTTGTCTATATTGTTTTTTGCTAAATTCCAAGGTTCATTATCATCATAATATTTATTTCCAGATGTTACATAGTCCATAATTGTTTCTATTGCAGCTCTAAGTTCTCCTTCTTCAATTAGTCTACCAACATTTTTATATGTTTCTTTTGTTAAACTAATTATATTCGAATCTATATTTCCTGCTTTTACTACACTATCAAATTTCTTCTTTATAAATGATAAATTTCTATTAACAAAATTTCCTAAAACTCCAACTAAAAATTTATTATGAACAATAATGTAATCATCCAAACTAAAATTAACATCCTTTTTTTCTGGTCCATAAGCTATCAAATAATATCTAGCACTATCTACACCGTATTTTTCAACAAATTCATTAGCAGTTAATAAATTTCCTTTACTTTTACTCATTTTTTCATTGTTCATATTCATATAGCCGCTACATATAATTTTATTTGGTAAGTTATAGTTTTTTTTCATAGCAAGTAATAGTGATGGATAAATAACTGTATGAAATGGTATATTATCTTTTCCATGAATGTAATAAGATATTAGATTTTTATCAGTAATAAATTCTTCAAAATTAATTCCTTTTTTATTACATACCTCTTCACAAGCAGTTAAGTATCCAAGAACTGCTTCAAACCAGACATAAATTCTTTTATCTTCATAACCTTCAATAGGAACTTCTACTCCCCAGTCAAGTTGTCTTGTTATCGCCCTATCAATTAATCCCATACTTAAAAATTTATTAGTTTCACCAACCGCTTGACGTCTCCAAACAGTTTTTCTTTCATCAACTAATTTTTGAATATCGTTTTGAAAATCGGATAATTTAAAGTATAGATGTTTATTAGATTTAAGTGAAGATGGATTTCCACAATTCTTACAATGTTTATCTAATACCTCACTAGTTTCCAATGAAGATAAGCAAATATCACATTGATCGCCATCGCATTTAGAACCACAATGTGGACAAGTTCCAACTATTTCTCTATCCGATAAAAAGCATTTACAATTTTCACAATAATCTTGTAATTCTTCTTTTTCATAAATATATCCATTTTTATTAAGTAAACCAACAATTTCTTTAACATTGTTCTTATGAACATCCATCTCGGTATTCATATATAAATCATAAGTAAATTTATAAAGATTAAATGTGTTTACATCCTCATTATGATAAAAATTAGCTACTTCAAATGGAGTTCTACCTTCTTTTTTAGCTCTTTGTGTTATAGGTGTCCCATGCATGTCTGTACCGGACACATATATTACTTCATCACCACATTTTCTATAATATCTAGCTATTATATCACCTGGAAGCAATGCTGATAAATGCCCTACATGTAATAAATAATTTGCATATGGCCACGCACCACCTATTAATATTTTTCTTTTCATATAATCACTTCTTTCATTTAAATTATAACAATTATTTGTTCTTTTTTCTATTTATGTTAAATACAATTCCACCTATTAATGTTGGTAAATAATAAGTTGAAAATCTCCAAATAATAAGTGCAGAAGATAAAACAGATGGATTAGTTACAAATTTATCAAAATAATGTATAAATGCATATTCTGTTCCACCACTTCCTCCAGGAATAGGTACATAACATCCAGTTAAAAACACAAAATTGGATGCTACTATTAATGGAATTATGTTCATTTCTTTTATATTTAAAGCCAAGAATACAAACACTATAACTAAATAAAATATTGTAATTGCAATTAACTGCATTATTACACATTTTATTATTAAATCTCTTTTATATTTAAAATCTTTAAAAGCAATATAATAATCATCACACAATTTATTCCATTTTTCATAATTACTTTCTTTATCTTTTATTAGTCTTATCTTGTATAAAGCATTAATAAAAAAATCAACTATCTTTTTATTTAACCTCTTACTTATGCTAAATACTAAAGCTACTAAAAGAATAACTACATTTATAATAAAACCTAATACAGTCATGCCATATAAAAAACCATCCGTTGGAAACATTTTAAATATAGCATTTACTACAAAAGTAAATATTGAGTATATTATTAAAGATGATTGAAATATTACAAAATTTTGCACTATTACATTAGTTCCATCTAACATTCTAACACCAGTTTTTTTAAGTTCAAAAACTTGTAAAGGTCTACCACCTGATGAAAATGGTGTTATTCCATTAAAGAATCTAGTCATTAAAGATAATTTAAAAGAATCTTTAAAATCATAATTCTTTTTATATTCTTTTATAAGTAAAAATATAATATATGCTTCAATCGTAAAAACAACAGCATACATTAAAATAGAAACTATAAAGTAAAACAAATTAATACTACCAATTATTTTTATGGTAGATAAAAAATTATCTTTTAAAACAAAGAATAAAACTAATCCAGTTACTAATATAATAATTATTTCATTTAACCATTTTCTTTTCATAATCTCTATTTATTATAATATCTAAATCTTTCCTTTGAGTCCAGTATTTTTTTTCTAAGACGTAAATCATCTGGTGTTATTTCAACAAGTTCATCTTCTTCAATAAACTCTAATGCTTCTTCTAAAGTAAATGTTTTAGGAGTAGTTAAAGTTAATGCTTCATCTGCACCAGAACTTCTTGTATTACTCATTTCTTTATTCTTACATGGATTTACATCTAAGTCATTATCTCTATTGTGAATACCTATAATCATTCCTTTGTATACAGGAGTTGCAGGATTAACTATCATTATACCCCTATCTGATAAATTCCATAAAGAATATGCAAATGTATTCCCATTTTCCATAGAAACAAGTACACCGTTTTTACGTCTTGCAAGTGGTCCAGCATAAGGTTTATAAGAATCAAAACTTTTAACCATTATACCCATACCTTTTGTATTAGTGATAAATGAATTTCTATAGCCAATCAAACCTCTAGTTGGAGCTAAAAATTCAAGTCTTGTAAACCCATCGGCTTCTGGAGTTATACCTTCTAAAGACGCTTTTCTTTCATTCATATCATTTATTATAGTACCAGAATATTCATCAGGTAAACTAATTATTACTCTTTCAAATGGTTCAAGTTTTTCACCATTTTCCTCTTTGAATATTACTTCAGGTCTAGATACACCCATTTCATAGCCTTCTCTTCTCATATTTTCAAGAAGTATTGATAAGTGTAATTCACCTCTACCTGATACCTTGTACCCATCTCCAGTAGGTAATTCTTCTACTTCAAGTCCTACATTTCTTTCTAACTCAGCCATTAATCTATCTCTTAGATGTCTACTAGTTACATATTTACCACTTTTACCAGCGAAAGGAGAAGTGTTAACAAGAACATTTAATGACATTGTAGGTTTTTCTATTTCAATACTTGGAAGTGGATCTATAACATCTTTAGTACAAATAGTATCACCAATAGAAATATCAGGGCATCCAGATATAACAACTATATCACCATATTGAGCTCTAATTGCTTCCACTTTTTTAATTCCTTCGTAAACGTACATCTTACTAATTCTAAATGCTTCAATTTTACCATCATTTTTAATTAATGAAACAGTTTCACCAGTTTTAATAACACCTTTAGTTACTCTTCCTATTCCAAGTCTTCCAATAAATGGATCATAATCTAGTGATGATATTTGTAACTGTAAATTATCTGTTTCGCTTCCTTTATAAGGCTCTACTTGTTTAATTATAGTTTCAAGTAATGGTTCTATAGAATTTGATTCATCCTCAAGTTCATATTTTGCAATTCCATCTCTAGCAGTTCCATATATTATAGGGAAATCTAATTGTTCATCTGTTGCACCTAATTCACAGAATAAATCAAAAGTCATGTTAATAACTTCATCTACTCTAGCATCTCTTTTATCAATTTTATTTATAAAAAGTATTGGTCTTAAATTATTTTTAAGAGCTTCTTTTAATACAAATCTAGTTTGAGGCATAGGTCCTTCAGCTGAGTCAACTAAAAGAACAACAGTATCTACTGTCTTAATAATTCTTTCAATTTCAGATGAAAAATCAGCATGCCCTGGTGTATCAACTATATTCATTTTATAATCTTTATACCTTATTGAACAATTTTTGGCAGTTATTGTAATACCTCTTTCTCTTTCAAGAGCACCACTATCCATTACACAATCAACTACCTGTTCATTGTCTCTAAATACTCCATTTTGTTTTAATAATGCATCTACCAAAGTACTTTTACCTGCATCAACGTGTGCAACTACTGCAAAATTGATAATTTTTTGCATAATATCATCCCCTTTAAGTACTCAAAGATAATACTACAAAAAGCAAAAAAAATCAAGTACTTAGTTAAAAGAAAAAGGCTAAATAGCCTTTATTTTCTTTTAACTAATTCTTCTTTTTTTGTATAAATTGCCGCATATCTTGTTTTTCTATTTTTCTTATCATATTCATATTCTCTTAAATCAGTATTAGCTTCACTATTATACATATCAAACATTATATTAGCAATTGTCATTTTCTTTAATCCATAAAACTGTAACGTATAAGGAAGTGTTAACTTCTCTTTTAAGTTTTCAAGATTTTCTTCATTCAAAAGAACTTTATCATTATTATACCTAATGTAATTTACACCATCTTTTTCATAAAACATTACTTTATCCACAATTTACTCCCCCCTTAAATATGTGCATATTATATCAAAAAAGTATCAAAAAGTAAAATTTTTCTAGTATAACTGCTCACAAACACCTGGATCTGGTTCATAAAAGCAATGACTCTTATACCTTCCAGCATTCCTTTGTCCAAACCATAGTGATTTACAAGATTCACCTTTTTTAGGCGCATAAAACCATAAAGCATTAGTTGCGGGATAATAGTATTCACCTTTTAACACTCTTTCAGCCAAAGATTTTTCCTTATTAGTAGCACTACTATAAAAAAGTGAACTATTTATTCCAGTAAAACCACCAGGTTTTTGATATATAACATCTGTTATACTTCTTATATTTTTAAAATCAAGACAACTAGCAATTGCCCTATTAACAATAACATTTCCAACCATAAGCATTCCTAAATCACCTTCTGCCAAAGCTTCCGCTCTCATAAGTCTTGCACATAAATCCAACTCTTTATCAGTATAATTAATTAACATATTATCACCTAAAATATTATATGAAAGTATTTGAAATTGGGTAAATGATATGTTATAATATGGAACTACCAAAAAAGAAAGGAAGAAAAAAAATGGAAAAAATGTTATTAAATACTAAAAGAATATTTATTGATAGCAAAAAATCACTTGTGTTAAAAAATTATTTAGAAAATAAATACATTTGGACTTATGTATATACAAGGGAAAATGATGAGGATACTTATATTGGCTTTTATGGAAATTATAGAGGAATGAAAGAGTACATTAAATATAACAAAGATTATGTAGCTTTTTGTTTTATTAATCCTTATTCTAATAATTCAGAATTTATCAAAAAAATATATGATATAAACACTAAAGAGTGTTTAGGATATGATGAATATCATGAATTTAAAAATGCACAAGATAAAACGTTAAAAAAAGTAAGATAGAAAACATTTTACTTTTTTTTTATGTATGTTATAATATTGTATGTTGAAAGACATATAGGAGTATAATTCAAAGGTAGAATGACGGTCTCCAAAACCGTTCATGTGGGTTCGATTCCTACTACTCCTGCCATTTGAGAAAATCGTCGCACCAAGCGATGTTGAGATAAAACTTAGTTCGAAAGAATTAAGTTTTTTTGTCGTTTAAAGAAAGGTTGTGATGATATGTTTAATAT
>JAEEGL013605516.1_pt1 | contig 17995 bp, 19 predicted proteins | sample 9134231 | NCBI WGS metagenome assembly JAEEGL01 (sample SAMN16246548, study PRJNA631951) | gut metagenome | biome: gut microbiome; feature: rumen; material: fiber-attached | host: Bos | place: Iran: Karaj | collected 2018-10 | reverse complement strand
TTGTCGCTGTCCTTGTAGATGGCCAGGTTCACTGCGTTCTTCGACGTGGAGTCATCGCTCCTGGCGTAGATCCTCGATCCGTCCGCGGTCATCGCGGTCCCGACGGCGAGGGTCGTGCAGGCTTCATTATTCTGCTTCATATGTGGTTATTAATTGGTTACCAGATGATTCCCTGGTTAATGAAAATGTCCTTGAGGATCTGGACTCCCTTCTCGACCTGCTCTTTGGTATGGGTGGCCATCAGGGCGAAGCGCACCAGGGTGTCCTGAGGAGCACATGCGGGCGGGATTACGGGATTGATGAAAACCCCATTGTCGAAAGCCAGCTTAGTGACCCGGAAAGTCTTCTCGATGTCACGTACATACAGGGGGATGATGGGACTTTCAGTAGCACCGATTTCGAAGCCCTCTTCGCGGAAGCGGCTCAGGGCATATGAAGTGATCTCCCAGAGCTTGCGCTGGCGCTCGGGCTCCTTTTGGATGATATGCAGGGCCTCCAGTGCGGCGGCGGTTGCCGCAGGGGTGTTGGATGCACTGAAGATATATGACCTGCAGTTGTGGCGCAGGAAGTTAATGGTGTCCTTGTCTCCCGCTATGAATCCGCCGATGGATGCCATGCTCTTGGAGAAGGTCCCCATTATCAAGTCTACGTCGTCAGTAACCCCGAAATGGTCGCAGACCCCCCGGCCCTGTTTGCCGAAGACTCCGAGGCCATGGGCCTCATCAACCATCAGGGAGCAGTTGTACCTGTTCTTCAGTTCAATGATTTCCGGGAGGTTGGCCAGGTCGCCTTCCATTGAGAAGACCCCGTCGACCACTATGAGCTTTACTGCATTCTTGGGCAGTTTCCTCAGGACTCTCCTCAGGTCGTCCATGTCGTTGTGCTTGTAGTGGTACTGCGTGGCGAAGGAGAGCCTGCGGCCATCTACTATGCTGGCGTGGTCGCGGTCATCGCATATGATGTAATCTCCTCGTCCGGCGACTACGGCAAGGACTCCCTGGTTGACGGAGAAACCAGTGCTGAAACTTATGCAGTCATCCTTGTGGATGTATTCGGCGAGTTCTTTCTCCAGCTGTACGTGGAGGTCGAGGGTGCCGTTGAGGAAGCGGCTGCCGGCGCATCCGGTGCCGTATTTGTCAAGTGCGGCCTTCGCCGCGTCGATAATCCTCTGGTCGCCTACGAGACCTGTGTAGGCGTTTGACCCGAACATCAGGACCCGGTGTCCTTCCATGTCCACCTCGGTTCCCTGCTTGCCCTTGATGGCGCGGAAATAGGGATAGACACCCTTCGCCATGTAGCCCTGGGGAACCCGGTAGGATTTGTATCTTTCTTGTAGTTGTCCCATAGTAAGTGTTTTAGCATACGTTTACCAGCCACCCGGTCAGCCTTCGATCAGGCCGTCGCGGATCAGGAGGGTCCTGTCGCACATACGTGCCAGCCCGTCGTCGTGGGTGACTATGATGATTGTCTGTCCAAGGTCTTCCCTCAACTGGAAAAAGAGTTCGTGAAGGCTGGCCTTGGTCACGCTGTCTAGGTTCCCGGAAGGTTCATCCGCAAAGAGGACAGCAGGATCGTTCACAAGGGCCCTTGCGATCGCGACCCTCTGCTGCTCTCCGCCTGAGAGCTGGGACGGCTTGTGCTCGGTCCTTTCCGACAGCCCCAGCTTGTCCAGGAGTCCCAGGGCCTTTTTCCTGGCGTCCCTTGCGGAGGTGCCACCTATCAGGGCCGGAATCATAACGTTCTCGACTGCAGTGAATTCGGGAAGGAGATGGTGGAACTGGAAGACGAATCCAATCCTGCGGTTGCGGAAGGCTGACAGGGACTTGCTGTCCAGTTTCAGGACGTCTGTCCCGTCGATGGAAAGGCTCCCTGTGTCAGGTGTCGAAAGAGTGCCCAGGATCTGCAGCAGGGTAGATTTGCCGGCTCCGGAGGCTCCCATTATGGACACGACTTCCTGCTCGGCCACGCTAAGGTCAATGCCCTTCAGAACCTTCAGGCTGCCAAAGCTTTTGCAGATATTTTGCGCTTGAACGATCATACCTGACAAATATACTATTTTTTGCGGATTGACGAAAACCGTGTATATTTGCAGTCCTTTTCGGGGTGTGGCGCAGTTGGCTAGCGCACCTGCTTTGGGAGCAGGGGGTCCCGCGTTCGAGTCGCGGTACCCCGACAGAACGAAGGCAGCTGATCTTTTCAGGATCGGCTGCCTTCGTTGTATATGCAGCCCATATTTCAATTGCTCCTGAGCGGAAATTGACGTGAAAATAGTACATTTGCAACAACAGATATTGTAACACTGGACTATGAGGAGAATACTGATTGTCGTTTTGCTGGGCTCTTTGCTCGCAGCCCCATCCGGGGCCAGAAGGACTGGCCCATGGCCTAAGGAGAAAGCGTGGGAATGGTATGACAGCCAGCCTTGGATACGTGGCTGCAACTATATGAGCGCGGATTGTGCCAACAGGGTTGACCAGTGGCAGGAACTTGGATTCGAAGAAAGGTGGAAAACCCAGGAGGAAGAGTTGTCGCTCGCAGAATCGATAGGATTCAATACCCTGAGGCTTATTTTTGCGGAGGAAGGATTCGGAGTCTGGTATGCAGACCATGACGGCTTCATGGAGAGGGTGGAGCGTACTCTCGCCCTTTGTGCGAGCCATGGGATGAGAGCCATAATAGTCCTGGGCAATGATTGCTCAAGGCCGCGTGAACTATGGTCGTTCCCGACTCCGGGACCGCAGAAATATGACTGGGGATATCATGGAGGCAGGAAGCAGTCCCAGCACGGTTCTTTCCCGAATGCGGTGGGATATACCGTCCTTGACGATCCGGCCCTGGCTCCGCTCTTCTACCAGATGTGCCGCGAGGTGATTACGAAGTACAAGGATGATGACAGGATCCTTTTCTGGGACCTGTGGAATGAGCCAGGGAACAATAACCGGGGGAAATTGACCGCCGTCAATCTGCCGAAGCTGTTCGAAATAGCCTGGGAGATCGATCCGAAGCAACCTCTTGCGGCTGATCTGTGGCACAATTGGTTCAAGGACAACCAGGCGGGAGACCTCTCGGATATTATCAGCTACCACAGTTACAGCCCTCTTGAGACGAACAAGAAAATCGTCGCGGATCTCAGGGAAAGATATGGCCGGCCGATTATCAATACTGAGTGGATGGCCAGGATACTGGACTGCAATATAGAAGACATGTACCCCTGGTTTGAACAGCAGCGTATCGGTTGTACGATGTGGGGTTTTGTCGCCGGGAAATATCAGACTTACGAACCATGGGAAGGTACATGGAAGCAAATCGAGAGCGGAAAGGGGAAGAACTACAAGATTACGAAATGGTTCCACGACCTGTTCCGTCCGTCCCTTCGCCCATATGATCCTGCAGAGATCGAGATCATAAAGCACGTGAATCATCAGGCCGACATGGAGTCCGGCATCGCAGAAGGGAAAAGCCTGCGCCAGAAAGTCGGTGTGTCCCGCAAGATCCTTTCAGAGGACATATGGAACTGCGTCCGCAGGACATCGTTCGATTTCGAAGGATACACTGCTTGCATAGTGGAACCCAGCATCGACGCTCCGGAAGGCTCTCCCTGGGCTTTGACAGTGTCCGACCCGGAACTTTTCCCGGACCGGACAGGAGTGCTGGAACTTGTCCGGAACGGATGGCATTATGCCTCGATCCAGGCCCCTGAAGACGTAACAGCCAGGTTTATGCGGTTTGTGTCATCTGACCTCGGACTTGGGGGGAAAGCATTTGTCATAGGGACGGGAGAAGAAGGAAAGAAAGCGGCGGATCTGGCATATGCTAACAAGGAATCGGTTGCAGCTCTTTATCTGGACGGCCCTGTTTTCAAGAATAAAGAATCGTCAAAACTGGCCGGGGAACTGTCAAAGACCGGAATCCCCGTCCTGCTGATGTTCGGAACGATGGATAAAGTGGCAAGTCCTGATGCCTGTGCCCTATTCGAGGAGGAATTCTCAAAAGGCGGAGGCAATATCACTACCGTCCGGAGGGAGCTGTTCGGGCATTATCCCCTTGGACTCGAAGCGGCACGTGTGGGAATAATTACCTCTTTTGTCCAGGCTGCGCTGAAATAATCCATGAAACAGGACAACGTGAATAAAGCCCAGAAAACGAATGCCGCACGTCTGCTTGACGCGGCAGGCATCGCATATGAGCTTATTCCTTATGAGGTGGATGAGAATGACCTTGCCGCAGGCCATGTCGCGGCATCGCTTGGAGAACCGATCGAGCAGGTGTTCAAGACCCTGGTGCTCCGCGGTGACCGCAACGGGCTTTTCGTCTGCGTCATGCCCGGGGACATGGAGGTTGACCTCAAGGTCGCGGCGAGGATTTCCGGAAACAAGAGCGCGGATATGATCAGGATGAAAGAACTCCTGCCCGAGACCGGGTACATCAGGGGTGGCTGTTCCCCTATAGGGATGAAAAAGCCTCTTCCGACATTCATATATGAAAGCGCCCTCCTCTACGATTACATTTACGTCAGCGCAGGCGTGCGCGGACTCCAGCTGCGTATCTCCCCTCAGGACCTGATCGGCTTCACAGGCGCCGGTATTTACCCGTTGTAGTCATAATCCGGGAGTGCATATGGGAGTTTTCCGTTTCAAGAGATTCTCGGTAGCCAATGAGGCTTCGGCGCAGAAGGTCGGCACGGATGCCGTACTTCTCGGTGCGGCCGCTCCTCTGCCTGACGGGTCCCCGTCCGTGCTGGATGTCGGGACTGGCACCGGGGTGGTGGCCCTGATGCTGGCTCAGAGACTTTCGGACGCCGGGAAAGAATTCAGGATCATAGGGATAGACTCGGACGCCCCCTCGGCCGCAGAGGCCTCATTGAATTTCGCCGCTTCCGAGTGGGCGGAAAGGATGGAAGCCAGGCATATGTCTTTTTCGCAGTGTGACGATGCCGGCACGTGGGACCTTATCGTCTCGAATCCGCCTTATTACGACATGTCTCTCGAGGCACCGGACCCCCGACGCAGCGCAGCCCGCCATACGGACACCCTGTCATTCCGTGAACTCTGTGCATATGCATATGACCATCTTTCGGCTGACGGTTTCCTTTCGATGATCCTTCCCTCTGACCAGGAAAAGGCCCTTATGCGCTATGCCGCTTCTTTTTCACTGTATCCGTTTTCCATCCTCAGGGTCAGGACAACGGAAAGGAAGCCCCCTTCGCGGATCGTGGTGTCTTTTTCCAGGCATCCAAGCCCGGTGGAAGAGTCGTCTTTAGTACTGATGGAAAAAGGGAAGCGTACTGCTGAGTACACCTCCCTTGCAAGCGGGTTCTATCTGTAAATCCTGTTTACTGCTGGGGTTTCCCTTCCGGTTTCCTGCCCAGGCGGTTGATCTGGCTGCGACGGAATTCTTCCTCTCCGACGTAGAGCTTGGCCACCTTTTCGGCAGGCAGGATTTCAAGGTATTTCTTTATGTTGGCCTCTTCCCGTGAAGCCGACTCATCCTTGGCTTTGGCATATGCCATGAGGAGCCTCTCTACTTCAGCCTTGCCTGCATTGTTCTGAATGGCCTTCTCCAGTTCTTTGTAAGAATTCAGAAGCTTCAGGAAAATCTCGTGGCCTTCCTGGTCCACCTGGTTGTAAACCGGCCAGAACTTTTCCGCTTCCCTGGGGGTAAGGTCCATCCTGGTTGTCAGGAAAGCGACTTTTTCGGCTTTGAGTTTATCTCTCCAGTCTCTTTTTCCTCCCTGGTTCTGGGGAGGAGTCGCAAATGCTGTGATGGAAAGGATGAGGGCTGCAAGGATAGCAGCGGATCGGATTATGTTGTGTTTCATTTTTGTGGTCATTGATTTTGTGCCAATACCCAGCTCAAGCCTTCGGAGCTGCAGTCTGAAGCGATGAGATAATTGACGATATCCTCGTCAGTGATACTTTCTTGGCTGTCGTAGCCGAGGCTGTTCTCATATGCCATGTTATAGATGCTGGCGGGAGATGTCAGGGCTACATATTGCTCGTAGGTATAGTCCTCGGCCGGTTTTCCGGCGGTGGACTTCAGGATGGCGTTCCCGATGATGAACGCGGCTACAAAGCTCGCCGCCAGAGCCAGGTACGGGCGGAGCCTCAGGCGTTTGGCAGGCTGAGGTCCGCTGACTGTCTCACCGGCAAGCTGCTGGGAGGGAATCCGCATGAGTCTTTCCTGCAGATTCCCGAAGTAGCCTTCAGGTACGGAGTACATTTGTTTTTTCTTGTCCATCGAATCTTTTGACGTGAAAAGTGTCACGGGGTTTAAAAATCTTCTCCTATGTTGCTCTTAAGTTTCTCGCATGCAATGTGGTACGAGGCCTTGAGGGCACCGACGGATGTCCCTGTAATCTGGGCGATGTCTTCGTATTTCATATCCTCGAAATATTTCATGTTGAATACGAGGCGTTGTTTCGTCGGGAGCGCGGCGACGGCTTTGGCCAGCTTTCTCTGAAGGGCTGTGCCGTCGAACCACGGGTCTTCGTCAATCTGGCGGGAAGTCTCTTCATCCAGGCTCTGGAACATAAGGGCGGCGCGGACCTTACGCCTGCGGAGGAAGTTCAGGGCTTCGTTAGTGGCAATCCTGTAAATCCATGTATAAAGATTCGCCTCCCCCCTGAAGGAGGGAAGCGATTTCCATATCTTCACGAAAATCTCCTGGACGAGGTCGTCGGCATCCTCATGGGAGTACACAAAACGGCGGACATGCCAGTAGATTTTCTCTGAATAGTCCTTAACTATCTGGTTGAAGAGCTGTTCCTGCTGACTCACCGGGTGGTCAGTTTTTTCTGTCCAGGACTTTCTTGGCGGCCTCTACGATATGTGCAGAGTCCAGGCCATAGGCTGCAAGCAGTTCTGACGGGGTTCCGGACTGGCCGAAGCGGTCGCCGCCATTGATGAACTCCAAGGGAGTGGGGCAGCGGGTTGCCAGGACGCCTGCGATGAGTTCTCCGAGTCCACCGCAGACATTGTGCTCTTCGGCTACAACGGCGCAGCGGGTTTTCCTGATGGAGTTGATGACAGTCATGGTGTCGAGAGGCTTGATGGTGGCGATGTCGATGACTTCCGCGCATATGCCTTCAGCCTCGAGGGCTTGTGCTGCACCGAGAGCCTCCCACACAAGATGTCCGGTAGCAAAGATCGTGACGTCCTTACCCTCGTTCATCACATATGCCTTGCCGATCTCAAAGGGCTCGTCAGGGTCGGTGAAGTTGGGCCACTTGGGACGGCCGAACCTCAGGTAAACGGCTCCGTTGTATTTAGCTGCCGCTATGGTAGCGTTCTTGGTCTGGTTGAAATCGCAGGGATTGATTACCACCATTCCGGGAAGGGCGCGCATGAGGGCGATGTCTTCCATTGTCTGGTGCGTGGCGCCGTCCTCTCCAAGGGTTACACCTGCGTGGGAGGATGCCAGCTTGACATTGGTGTTGCCATAGGAAACTTCCTGGCGGATCTGGTCATAGACGCGTCCGGTGATGAATTCGGCGAATGAGCCGGCGAATGGGATCTTTCCGGCGAGGGCCATACCGGCAGCTACTCCCACCATGTTGGCTTCACCGATGCCGCACTCGAAGTACCTGTCAGGGAATGCCGCTGCAAAGTCACCCATCTTTACCGAACCCTGGAGGTCGGCGGTGAGGGCTACTACGCGCGAGTCCTGCTTACCCGCTTCAAGGAGTCCGGCTCCAAAGCCGCTGCGGGTGTCGATTTTTCCTGAGTCTGTGTATTTTTTCATGATAGTCAATCTTTAAAAGTCACCCATCGTCTCGTCAAGCTGCTTCATAGCCTCTTCGACCTGCTCCTGGTTGGGAGCCTTTCCGTGCCACTTGTGAGTGCCGGCCATGAAGTCGACCCCGTGACCCATCTCGCTGCGGAAGAGGATCATGACCGGCTTGCCTTCGCTCTTTCCTGCCTCTTCAAAAGCAGCGAGGATAGCATCGAAATCATGTCCGTCCGTAACGATGGTCTTCCATCCGAAAGCTTCCCATTTTGCCTGAAGGTCTCCGAGTCCTCCAACGTCTTCAACTTTGCCGTCGATCTGTTGGCCGTTCCAGTCGGTGAAGGCGATAAGGTTGTCGAGTTTGTGGTGGGCGGCGAAAATGCCTGCCTCCCAGATCTGTCCTTCTTCGCTTTCTCCGTCTCCGCAGAGGACGTAAACCTTCTTGTCGTCCTTGTCAAGTTTCTTGGCGAGGGCGACTCCTGCGGCGCATGAGAGTCCCTGTCCGAGGGATCCGGCTGCCTGGTGCACGCCGGGAAGGTTCTTCTGGACCGAGGGATGTCCCTGGAGCCTGGAGCCGTATTTCCTCAGGGAGCCGAGTTCGGCTGCGGGGAAGTAGCCCCTGCGTGCGAGGACTGCGTAGAGCACCGGTGCAAGGTGTCCTGCAGAGAGGATGAAGACATCCTGTCCTTTTCCGTCGCGGGTCCAGGTTTCAGGAGTCTGGTCCATGACGTTGAAATAGAGCGCAGTCATGAAATCCGTGCTGCTCATTGAACCGCCCGGGTGTCCGGATCCGGCCATCGAGACCATCCGGATGATGTCCCTGCGCACTTGCGATGCGATTCCTTTAAGTTCTTCTTTTGAAGCCATATCAGTAGTATTAGATGATTTTCCAGCTGTTTTGTCAATTCAGCATCTGACAAAAGTAGCAATAATAATGCAAAAAGGAAATAACCTTATTTGTCGCCGGTGTAGAGGCGGCATATCCCCAGCGACAGCGCCCGCTGCGAGACATTCCGGAAGCCGCAGGACTCCATGAAGGCAACCCATTGCTGCGGTTTCGGGAAGCGGACTACAGATTCGTGGAGGTATTTGTACGAGGCTTTGTTGCCGGAGATAATCCCTCCCAGTTTTGCTGCGGTGAAGAAATAGCTGTCGTATAGCCATCTGAGAACCGGACCAGTCGGGAACGAGAGTTCCAGCATAACGAACCTCCCGCCAGGACGCAGCACCCGCAAGACTTCCCGCAGGGCGGTCTCCCTCTTTTCGAAATTCCTCACCCCGAAAGCTACCGTGACACGGTCAAAGGAACCGTCGGCATATGAAAGGTCTTCGCAGTCTCCTTTCTCCGCCGAGACCATGTCTTCCAGGGCGAGGCGGTTTACTTTCCCGAGCATCACGTTCAGCATGCCATCGGATATGTCAGCGCCGGTAACGTGCCCGCGGATGCCCTTTTTCTTCATTGCCTTTGCAGCGGCTATAGCGAAATCACCGGTCCCGCATGCGATGTCCAGGACCTGCCACGGAGAATCATGTCCCTCAGGGACGTCGATGACCTGGCGGAGGGCACGTTTGCGCCACCCTTTGTCAATGTTGAATGACATCAGGTGGTTCAGGGAGTCATAATCGCCCGAGATGTTGTCGAACATCTTCCGGATATTCTCTTTTACTGGCATGGGAAACGCTTTTGAAATGATTCCTATTCGTTAAGGAAATCTACGATGCGACGCAAGAGGGATATCTTCCTCCAGAAAGGGACCTTTTCCGGAAGAGGCATTGCGTCCTCCCCGCATGTCGCAAGGATCCCCGGGGCCATAACCAGGCTCAGGCGCTGAGGATGCTGTGAAGGAGCCTGCCGTGGGACCAGATAGAACATTTCGTCGTAGATCCGGCAGGGTACGGGGATTACGGGATCAGGCTGGATCAGCTTCCCGTTCTTGGAGCGGCCTCCATATACCACTTTCCCGTCCGGGCCGGCAACGGAGGCTACCATTATGGCCTTGTCATTGACGAAGGCGGAGTTTTCCAGCATGATTGAGAAAGCCTTGTCGGCAAGCTGCAGGCGGCTGTCCACGTGGATAATGAAATCATATGTACCCGAGGCGGCCTTTTCTTTGTCCTGTGGATTGTCAGAGCGGAGTATTTCCACCACGAAATCATCGTCAGCGGCAAGGAGGTCAGCCTGATGCCTGCAGGCAGTGAAGAAATCCCCGCCCTGGAGGGCGGCAGGACCGCCCGGGGAGGGGACGACTGTTACATATATCGCCAGGCTTTTCATTTCAGGAGTCCAGTTTGAGCACGGCCATGAATGCGCTCTGGGGCACCTGTACGGTACCGATCTGACGCATCCTCTTCTTTCCTTCCTTCTGCTTTTCGAGCAGTTTCCTCTTTCTTGTCACATCTCCGCCGTAGCATTTTGCAGTGACGTCCTTACGTACCTGACGGACCGTCTCCCTGGCGATGATCTTGGCTCCGATGGCGGCCTGGACCGCGATGTCGAACTGCTGCCTTGGTATGAGTTCCTTCAGTTTGAGGCACATCTTCCTTCCCAGGTCATATGCATGGTCTTCGTGGACCAGGGAGGACAGGGCGTCCGCGGGCTCGCCGTTAAGAAGGATGTCCAGCTTGACCAGCCTCGCCTGGCGGAACCCTATGAGGTGATAATCGAATGAGGCGTAGCCGCGTGATATGCTCTTGAGCTTGTCGTAGAAGTCGAATACGATTTCCGAGAGGGGCATGTCATATGTGAGCTCGACCCTGTCTGCGGTGATGTAGTGCTGCGAAACGAGGGTCCCCCTGCGGTCGAGGCAGAGTTTCATTATGGGGCCGAAGAATTCCGACTTGGAGATGATCTGGGCCCGGATGTAGGGCTCCTCTATGTGGTCGATTACCGTCGGAGCAGGCAGGCCGGAAGGATTGTGGACATCCATGCATTCTCCCTGGGTAGTCCAGACCTTGTAGGACACGTTGGGGACAGTAGTGATGACGTCCATGTTGAATTCGCGGAAGAGCCTTTCCTGGACTATCTCCAGATGCAGCAGCCCGAGGAAACCGCATCGGAACCCGAATCCTAGCGCAAGCGACGACTCCGGTTCATATGAGAAAGAAGCGTCGTTAAGCTGGAATTTCTCGAGGGTAGCGCGGAGCTCCTCGTATTTGTCGGCCTGGACGGGATACATTCCCGCGAAGACCATCGGCTTTACCTCTTCGAATCCTGCTACGGCCTGGGCGCATGGCCTGTCCACATGGGTGATTGTGTCACCGACCTTGACTTCCACCGCACTCTTGACTCCGGAAATGATGTAGCCTACGTCTCCGCACCCGACTTTGCCGGTGGGGACCAGTTTCATCCGGAGAAGTCCCACCTCTTCAGCATCGTATTCCTTCCCGGTACTGACGAATTTGACTTTCTCGCCACTATGGAGCTCTCCATTAAGGACTTTGAAATAGGCTATGATTCCCCTGAAGGGATTGAAAACGGAGTCGAAGATGAGGGCCTGGAGGGGCGCTTGCGGGTCGCCCTTGGGGGCGGGGATCTTCTCTACTATCGCATCCAGGAGCGGGGCGACCCCTTCTCCTGTCCTTGCAGAAACCCTGTAAACATCTTCCGGGGAGCAGCCGAGCAGGTCGCAGACCTCGTCGGTGACTACGTCCGGCTGTGCGGAATCCATGTCTATCTTGTTGAGGACTGGGATTATCTCCAGGGAATGGTCGATGGCCTGGTACAGGTTGGAGATCGTCTGGGCCTGCACTCCCTGGGAGGCATCCACCACCAGCAGGGCGCCTTCGCACGATGCTATCGAGCGGGACACTTCATATGAGAAGTCCACATGGCCCGGGGTGTCGATCAGATTCAGGGTGTACTGTTCGCCTTCATGCATATAATGCATCTGGATGGCGTGGCTCTTGATCGTGATGCCTTTTTCCTTCTCAAGTGCCATGTCGTCCAGGACCTGGTTCTCCATCTCCCGCTGCGCCAGGGTTCCGGTCAGTTCCAGCAGACGGTCTGCCAGAGTGCTTTTGCCGTGGTCGATGTGGGCGATGATGCAGAAATTCCTGATATGGCGCATGTCCGTTTCCATAGGATACAAAGATAGCTATTTTTGGCGTTCTTACTGCATTCAGGGTACCGGATCGTAGCCGCTGCCTCCTCCAGGGCGGCATCGGATTATACGTTTGAAACTGAGTATGAAGCCTTTCAGCGGGCCGTACTTGCGGAATGCTTCCAGGGCATATTGGGAGCAGGTCGGTGTAAAACGGCAGCTCGACATGGTGAAAGGGGAGATGCAGACCTGGTAGAAGCGGATAAGGATGATGAACGGGAAGTTCACTACCTTCTTGAGAAGTTCTTTAACGCTGCTCATCGGCGGTCCTCCTGAGAATCTCAGCTACAAGCGAGCATATGGTCTGGAAATCAGTTGCTTCCTTCGAATTGTAGATGAACAGGATGTCTGTTCCGAGGCTGGCGGGAAGCAGGTCTTTCTGAGTGCGGTAGGCTTCGCGGACGCGCCTTTTGTACAGATTGCGCATCACCGCCCTCTTGAAGAGTTTCTTGGGGACCGAGACCATTATGCGGTTGAAGTCCGCTCCGTTCGGGGACAGGGTGCAATAGCGTATCGCACCGGCATTTCCCCAGCGTCCTTCCGACATCAGTTTCGAGATGGCGGAAGTGCCTGAGAGTCTTTCAGCTTTCCTTAAAGTGGCGCCCATCAGGATTTGTCATTCGACAGGAAGGCGGCCAGGGCCAGGGCCACGGACGGCATCTGGGGCGTGGGAGCCTTGACGTCGGGGTGAAGTCCTGCATTTTCCATCGCGCTTACGATGGATTTTCCGTAAGCCACGAACTTGATGTCTCCCTGGGTGAATGACGGGAAATTCACGAAAAGGGACTTGACGTCGTTCGGGTTGTAGAGTACGATGATGTCGTATTTGTCCAGTTCCAGGGATTTCAGGTCCCGGGGTACTGCCTTGATGACGCTGGCTGCAGTGTACTTGAGCTTGGCGCCGTCAAAGAGTCTGGTAATGGAGTCGGAGTTGGCTCCATCGGTCATGGTGATGAGGAAGTTCTCGCCGCTGTGCTTAGTGCCTATGAGATTCAGCACGGACTGCGGAGTCCCGTTTCCGAAGAATATCTTGCGCTTGCGGTAAACGATATGCTTCTGCAGGTACATAGCCACGGCCTCTGTAGTGCAGAAATACTTCATCGTGTCGGGGACCTTAATCCTGAGTTCCTCAGTAAGGCGGAAGTAGGCGTCAATGGCGTGCCTGGAAGAAAAGACGATCGCCGTAAAATCGGCGAGGTTGACTTTCTGCTCACGGAACTCCCTGGAAGTCAAGGGCTCAACCATGAAGAACCTTTTGAATTCGATCTCTACGTCAAACTTTTCCTTGAGTTCGGCGTAAGGTGCTAAGTTGAGGGGGGTGTTCTGAGCTATAAGTATTCTTTTTTCTGCCATGCCTTTTCGTCGGTTTTCTCTGCGAAATCCAACCTAACAGTCTAATAATGAGCTATAAAAGGATGGCCGCGGCCACCAGCGCTCCCGTTGGAAGGAATTCAAGCGCGCAAAGATACAAAAAAGCCGTGAAAGGATTGCAAAATGTTGATAGAATTTGGGTTTTGCGGATCAGGTAGAAAAAGTAGAACGCCGCGAGGAAAATCAGGAAGAACCGGCTGACCGTCTGGACGGGAAGGTCTGTCAGACTGAATATGCCCGCCCCGAACAGGAGGATCGAGGTGCATATGATGAAATAATTCCTGGAACTGCGGCATGCTATCCCGTAGCGGTCGGCAGGGGAGCGCCTCGGGGCGCATCTCCACTGCATGAAGGCCCGGATCAGTATGTATATGAGAAATGCCCCAAGGACGGCGAGGAAGTGCCAGAAATCATCCAGGTTGGCTGTCAGCTTCGGGTCCCATAAGCGGAAATGACTGGCTATCAGCGTGAAAGGCAGAATGCATATTCTCGCTACGCTGTTACGGTCACGAGTGAGCGGAACGCTCTCTTCCAGATTGGCACTGCCTTTGGCGCGGGAAACGCATTCTGTCAGGGAGGGAATCAGCCTTAGCCAGTTGCGCATGCACAGCAGGCACAGGAGCAGGGTGATTACAACTGTAAGGGAATACTCCATGGTCCGCCTCAGTTGCTTCTTTTGGAATTATAGCCCATGGCTGTCAGGATGGCGACCGCTTTGTCGCGCAGGTCCCCCTGGAGGAGAATCTCCCCGTCTTTCGCGGAGCCTCCGCATCCGCATTTGGTTTTCATGGTCTTGCACAGGGCGGAAAGATCATCGTGGGAGCCTTTGAAACCGCTGATCAGGGTAACGGTCTTGCCGGAGCGGTTCCTGCGGTCGATCCCGACCAGAAGCCGCTGTTTCCCAGGGGGAAGGGTCTGGACTTCTTCCTGGGGCTGATACTCGTATTCGTAGTCCTTGTTGGTGGAATAGACTACTCCCAGACGTTTTTTCCAGTCGTTTTCAGCCATGTTTCATGTGATTGGGTTTTGCAAATATAACGAATCTATTCGTATCTTTGTAAGATATTGTCAAAGCGCACAACATGCAAACGAAGAAATTCAACTTCTGGAACAGGATAGTGGCAGGCGCAGTCTTCTTGATTTCCGCCGTGACTTACCTGTCAACGATAGAGCCGACCGCATCATTCTGGGACTGCGGCGAATTCATAGCCTCATCCTACAAGCTTGAGGTCGGTCACCCGCCCGGAAACCCGACATTCCAGCTCATAGCCAGGGTGTTCACCATGTTCGGCGACAACATGCACGCTGCCGTGGCAGTGAATGCCATGAGCGCGCTATGTTCCGCGCTTACGATATTCTTCCTTTACCTGACCATCGTATTCTTCCTCAAGAGGATGATCAGGCCGCGGGAAGACGGCACCTGGTCCACCGGAGACAGCATCGCGATTTTCGGGAGTGCGGCCGTAGGGTCCCTGGTATATTGTTTCTCCGACACTTTCTGGTTCTCGGCCGTCGAAGCCGAGGTGTACGCCATGTCATCCCTCTTCACCGCCGTGGTGTTCTGGGCCATGACGAAGTGGTACGAACAGGCTGACACCCCATATGCCAACAGGTGGATAGTATTCATATGCTTCATGATGGGCCTTTCCATCGGAGTGCACCTGCTTAACCTCCTGACCATCCCCGCCCTGGTCTTCATGTTCTATTTCAAGAAGAGGGAGGAAGGGACTTATTCCTTCGGCGAGTACATCAAGATTCTCCTCGTTTCGGGAGTGATCCTCGGCATACTCAATTTCATCCTGGTGCCATGGCTGCCCAAGGTCGCCGCCTGGTCTGACCTGTTCTTCGTGAATGTACTCGGTTTTCCGTACAATTCCGGAGCCGCATTCTTCATGATAGCCCTCCTGGTCCTGTGCTTCGTGGCCATCTTCCAGTCCCTGAAGAAGAACAGGGTGGTCCTGAACACAGTCATGCTGTGCTTCACGTCCATAGTGATCGGTTTCTCCATTTTCTCGATAGACATCATCCGTTCCTGCGTCAAGACCCCGACCAACGAGTACCAGCCTGACAATGCCTTTACCCTCGTGAGGTACCTTTCCCGCGAGCAGTACGGCAAGACCCCTCTTCTCTACGGCCAGTATTTCGACGCTCCATATGATATCAAGACCGGAAAGTACTGGGCTCCCCTCAACGGGAAGTACCAGCATGTGAGCGCTCCCTCCGAGGCGGTTTACAAGGCATCCGGAAAGATGCTCTTCCCGCGTATGTGGAGCGATGACCCGACCGGACGCTACGAGGAGTTCTACGAAGGGTACATGAAGGGCAAGGGACAGGCAGTGGAAGGCGCAAAGCACAAGAAGCCGTCATTCTTCACGAACATATACTATTTCCTGGATTACCAGTTGAACTGGATGTACTGGAGGTATTTCATGTGGAACTTCGTGGGACGGCAGAATGATATCGCGAGCCCGACTCCCGGTGAACTTTTCTACGGAAACTGGGAGAGCGGAATCAAGTTCATAGACAATGCCCGTCTCGGCGATCAGGAACTGGCTCCCGCACCGCTGAAGGACAACACGGGGAAGAACCATTATTTCTTCCTTCCTTTGCTCCTGGGTCTCATCGGACTGTTCTTCCAGTTCGACAGGGACCGCCGCGGATGCTGGGTTGTCTTCCTGCTGTTCCTCTTGACTGGTATTGCCATTGTGATTTACCTGAACCAGCCTCCGTACCAGGTGAGGGAGAGGGATTATGCATATGCAGGCTCATTCTATGCCTTCTCCATATGGGCGGGATTCGCCGTTGCGGCGCTTTACAGCCTCATCGGGAATGCACTCAAAGGGAAATACGGCGCCGTCAGCGCCGCAGCGGTGACTGTCATATGCCTGCTCGTTCCCGCACGAATGGCTGCCGAGAACTGGGATGACCACGACCGCAGCAACCGCAGCACCGCCGTGGAAATGGCCAGGAACTACCTGAATTCAGTAGGGGAGAACGGCATACTCATCACCCACGGAGACAACGATACTTTCCCGCTCTGGTACGCCCAGGAGGTGGAGAATGTCAGGACTGACGTCCGCATCGTAAACACATCCCTCCTCGGGACGGACTGGCACATCGATCAGATGAAATATGCGGTAAACGAGTCCGCACCGCTCGACCTTAAAGTCGGTCCAGAGCAGTATCTCTACGGTACAAATGAATATGTTTACATCAACGACACCAGGAACCAGGCCTTCCTGCTTTCTGATGTGATGAAGGTCTTCAGGCACCCTGATGCAAAGGTCGTCCTTGCAAGCGGGGAGAAGGTGGACTACATAATGTCCCGCCGTCTCCTGGTACCTGTGAACAAGGAGAATGTACTCAAATGCGGACTGGTGCCCGAGTCCATGATGGACCAGGTCCCCGACACCATTGAGATCACCATACCGAAGGACAAGAACCTGGTTACCAAACCGGAACTGTTCCTCCTGGATCTGCTTTCAAACTATAATTGGGACAGGCCGCTGCACGTCCTGAATTTCGGCGGCGACCTAAATGTCGGAATCAAGGATTATCTCTTCTTCAACGGATATTCCGAAGTCTTCGTCCCGATCAGGAACAGGCCGAGCACCACCGATCCCGGCAAGGTTGACACGGAGAAACTCTACCATCTGATGAAGGATGTCTATTCATGGGACGCCCTCAGCCGGGAAGACTATAATGTGGACTACCAGAACTATTATACCCATCTGGGGGTGCTGTCCCAGCGCGGCATGTTCGTGAACAGCGCCATCGCTTTCATGGCGGCCGGCCAGAATGACAGGGCCCTGGAGATGCTGGACATGTGCCAGGAGAAGATCCATCCGAAGAGGTATCCCCTGGAGAGCGTATGCATAGGTTTCAGTGGCAATGATTACATGGTCACCCAGATGATATCCCTGTACTACAAACTCGGACAGGATGACAAGGCCCGCAAGCTGGCAGCCGAATTCAAGGATGACCTCCTGGTTACCTGCAGGTTCTACAAGGATTTCTATCCTTATTCCCAGTATGACCTTGAGACCTGCACCCAGTACTACTATTACCTTTGCGACATGATGGATGTGGCCGGTGACGAGGAACTCGCCAAGAAGTACAAGGCGGAGTTCTCCGACATCATGGGGCTGGGACCGGAAGAATGACGTCTATGGCTGAATTCCCTTCAAACACCTGGCAGGATTACGAGCTGATCGATTCCGGTGACGGCGAGAAGCTGGAACGCTTCGGGAAGTACACATTGATACGTCCTGAGCCGAAAGCCTTATGGACCAAGTCCATGCCCTATGCCAAATGGCGCTCTTTCGCCAATGTAAGGTTTTCTCCCGGGGCCGGATTCGGCAAGGCTGGGAAGGAAGACAGCGGCACATGGGACAAGGCCGGGGCGATGGATGACCAGTGGTACATCCGTTACAAAGGCTGTTCAACTGAGACTTCCTCATTGGAAATGAATCTGCGCCTGGGACTTACGGCTTTCAAACACGTCGGTGTTTTCCCGGAGCAAGCCCCCAACTGGGAGTGGATATATGCCAGGACATCCGAACTTGTGGCGAAGGCTAAGGCCCGCTCGGAGGCCCCCCCGAAGGTGCTGAACCTGTTCGCATATACCGGAGCGGCTTCCCTTGCCGCCAAGGCCGCGGGAGCCGAGGTGACACATCTCGATTCAGTCCGCCAGGTCGTGACCTGGGCTCGGGGAAACATGGAGCGCAGCGGTATGGACGGCATACGCTGGGTCGTGGAGGATGCGATGAAGTTCGTCTCGCGCGAAGTGCGCAGGGGAA
>JAEEGL012766442.1_pt1 | contig 17995 bp, 13 predicted proteins | sample 9134231 | NCBI WGS metagenome assembly JAEEGL01 (sample SAMN16246548, study PRJNA631951) | gut metagenome | biome: gut microbiome; feature: rumen; material: fiber-attached | host: Bos | place: Iran: Karaj | collected 2018-10 | reverse complement strand
AGGGAATGTTACATTAACATCCTTAGACTCACCGCTCTTCATACCAATCATTTGGTCCTCAAAGCCAGGGATGAATTGACCAGAACCGATTTGAAGCTCATAGTTCTCAGCCTTTCCACCTTCGAATTCCTTACCATCAATTGAACCAACGAAATCAAATGTAGCATAATCACCCTTAGCAATTACTTGGTTCTTCTTAGCTTCCATTGTAGCATCCTTCTTAGCCATTGCTTCAATAGACTTCTTTACTTCATCCTCAGTTACTCTTAGGTTTTGCTTCTTAACCTCAACACCCTTATATTCAGGTAGAGTTACTTCAGGATATACATCGATTACTAGAGATACCTTGAAATCTTTACCTCTTTCAATCTTATCCTCAAGTAAAGGCTCGAAATTACCAATTGCATTCTTAGTAACTTCTTCATCAGCGATTGCTTCCTTTACCTTTTCATTTAAAATAACATCACATGCAGTTGCAAATAATGACTCAACACCATAATTCTTCTCGAAAATACTTCTTGGAGCTTTACCCTTTCTAAAGCCTTGGATAGTAACCTTAGCATTGTCGATTTCAAAAGCCTTATCTAATGCCTTTTCGAAATCTTCCTTAGTTACGTCAAAAGTAAGCTTTAATTGACTATTTTCAGTTCTTTCTTTAATCATGATAACTATCTAGACCGAGATTTATAGGAATAGGTCTAATCCTCCACACAAATAATTTAATTTTTAATATAATCTCCACAATATTCCTTATTAAATTAAAACGACTACTTTATTATATCATAATAATTTCTAAAGTAAACATAATTTTTACAAAGTAAAAGGATTGCTTAAGCAATCCCTTTTTGACTAGCTAATTACATCTGTATCTGTATTTGGTTCCTCATGAGGAATGGCGTTTGGATCAACATCATCATATTCCTTTTCGTCATCCTTTGCAGGAGCCTCAATACCCTTTTGCTCTTCCTTTTTATCTTCCTTAACTGGTCTTGTTTCCTTACGATATAGGATATATCCACCAATTGCTTCTCCACCAATTACTAAAGCAGAGATTAAAGCTAATACAGCAATTATGATTGCAATAACAATTGCATTCCAATCCTTTCTGAATGCAGCTAATACAACAGCACCAGTGATTAATGTGAAATTCATCCAGAACTTGAACTTATCAGTTTCATCCTTAAGAAGAATTGTTCTCCAGAAGTATGACATTGAGCCAACATAGAAAATGATAGCTGTAAATAATGGATAGTAATCATTTACGAATTTTACATAATCATGAACGAATTGTGATTGCTTATTATCAGCTGTTTCAATATTAACAGCATATTGAGCAAGAGCACCTATAATGAAGAATAGGCCTAATAGGAATTCTAGTAATAATTCTATAGCAGTTACAATCTTAGCTCTACCATTTCTTGATTTCTTAAATAAGAATATAGATCTTATCAATGCTTGGAATGTTGTAACACCACCAGTAATTATATATAAAGCAAATAATGCTGTAGTGTCTCTATAAATTAATATAATGATACCGAATGTTAATAATAATATTGTTGCAACAATCTTTACAATGAACTTATAAATGTTGAATGTTTGGAATAATCTAGCAAAGCCAGTTCTTTTCTTCTTAGGTTCAACAATCTCAGGCTTAACCTCTTCGTCCTTTTCGACTTCATGTCCATCGGTTGCGTCTACATTGATTATTACTTCTTCGTTTTTCTTTTTATTCTTTTTCATTTTAATCACCAACCCTAAAACGTAATTATATTATACTTTAAAATGACTAATTTTTAAAGAAAAAATAATAAAAATATACTCTTTATTTATTTAATTATGATATAATTTAATAAATTGTGTAGTAAAAAGAAAAGGTGATGTTTATGAATTTTATTTTTATATCTCCTGCATTCCCAAAAAACTATTACAATTTCTGTGATAGATTAAAGAAAAATGGGGTTAATGTATTAGGTATAGGTGACACACCATATAATGAGCTTGAACAAAGAGTTAAAGACTCTTTAACTGAGTATTATAAGGTTGTTTCACTTGAAAATTATGATGAGGTATATAGAGCAGTTGCTTTCTTCGCATTCAAGTATGGTAAGATTGATTTTCTTGAATCAAACAATGAATATTGGCTAAGACAGGATGCAAAGCTAAGAACTGACTTTAATATTGAGGGTGCTAAGGCTGAGGATGTTACATCTTTCACTTCTAAAAGTGAAATGAAAGAATTCTATAAAAAGGCTGGCGTACCAGTAGCTAGATATAAATTCTGTACAAGCTATGAAGAGGATTTAAAATTCATCAATGATGAGGTTGGATTCCCAGTAGTAGTTAAACCAAATGTTGGTGTTGGTGCTCAGGCAACATATAGAATTGAAAATGAAAATGATTTAAAGAATTTCTATAATAAGGGATTCCAGGTTCCATATATTATGGAGGAATACATCTATGGTGATATTACTTCATTTGATGGAATTTGTGATTCAAATAGTAAGGTTGTATTCTGTGATAACGAGGTATTCCCTCCTTCTATCATGGATATCGTTAATGAAAATCTAGAAATCACTTATTATGTAAATAAGGAGGTTCCAGAGGATATCAAAAAGATTGGTCAAAAGGTTTTAAAGGCATTTAAGATTAAATCAAGATATTTCCATCTAGAATTCTTTAGATTAACTAAGGATAAAAAAGGACTTGGTAAATCAGGTGATATCGTAGCCTTAGAGGTTAACATGCGTCCACCTGGAGGATATACTCCTGATATGATTAACTTTGCTCAATCAGTTGATACATATCAAATATATGCAGATGTGATCTGCTATGACAAAATTGTTAATGTTAAAATGGATCATCCTAAGTATTATTGCTTCTACTATGGTAGACGTGATAGATTTAAATATAAATATTCATTTGAGGACATAAAGAAGGTTTATCCATTCATTCAAATGCATGATAGAATGAGCTCTGCTCTATCTGGTGCCATGGGTAATGAATTCTTTATAGCAAGATTCGAGTTCCTTGAAGATTTAAATAAATTCAAGGAAATGGTATCTGAAAAGGCATAATTAATAATTGGTGTACCTATGTACACCTTTTATTTTTGGGCAAAATAAAAAGGGTGTTGGTTAAACACCCTTAATTTATTAATCTCTTACGATTTTAACTGCAGTACCATTAGTACACATTAACATTTTTAATGCATCTGGATCAAAATACTCAGCGTATATGATTAGCTTTCTATCTAATGTACCACGAGCCTTGATATGGATAACATTTCCATTCTTTACAATGTGTAATGACTTAAGGATATCGATTGTTACCTCAGCGCCATCCTCGAAATGTTGACATAATGTATCAAGATATACATTAGCCTCCATTTCCTCATCATCTAGTGGATCACCAGCGATCATTGGGATGTATTCATCTAAGTCATCAGGCATTTCATCAGGAATACCCTTAACATTCATTGTATTTTGTAAATAATATGTAGACATACCTAAAGATGCTAGGATTGCCTCTCCATTAGGTATTAATTGTGGCATATAATCAGTTGGTTCAAAGTTTCTCTTTGGCTTAACACCACGATTTGCCATCATTATATCAACTAATTCTTTGAAATACTTTAAGCTTCTAGGAGAACGTACCTTAATCATAACTGGTACTTCTTGATATTGTTTCTTTTCAGAGAAATCTCTTAAATGATACTTAGGATTCTCATCGATAATAGATGTATCTAATGCTAAGAACACCTTAACACTCTTACCACCAAGTGCAACCTTAGCAACTAATCCCTTATATCTATATGTTTCACATCTTGAAGATGCTCTACTCTTTGCACGATACATAGTTAAGTAATTCTTAATTTCATTATAGTATTCCTTAGTTTCATAAGGTGCAAACATCATCTTTGTATTGAACTTACGCTTAATCTTCTTAGGCTCGCCGTTTTCATCAACAACCTGGAACTCTTGGATAACGATATTGCTTTCCTTCTTTTCCTCAACTGGCTCTTCGATTACTTCCTCTTCACCTTCAGGCTCTTCTTCAACTTCTTCAGCCTCATCCTCTGCTTCCTCTTCGTCAGCTTCCTCTTCAGCATCTTCAGCTAATTCTTCTTCAGCCACTTCCTCAGCAGGTACTTCTTCAGCAGGTACTTCTTCATAAACTACCTCTTCCTCAGCAGGAACCTCTTCGTAAATTACTTCTTCAGTTTCTTCATCAGTTGGTTCTTCCTCAGCAGGAACCTCTTCCTCTTCTTGTGCATCAGCGTCCTTACCATAGATAGCCTCGTAAATTGCCTCATCCTCAGCAGTTAAGCCGAATGGATCAGCTTCTTCTTCCTCTTCCTCTACAGTTTCTTCTTCACCTTCAGTAGGTTGAGCCTCATCAGCATTTTCATCAGTAGGTTGAGAAGTGTATGACTTATATGGTTGAGTCGTAACAAATGCAGCAATTGGGTTATAGTTGCTTAATCTAATTAATTGAACAACCATTGCATAAATAAATGTAACAGCACTTGCAATTAATACGATTAAAGTAGATAAACCAGCTTGTGCTAAATCAAACTTGAATAATACAGCGAAATTATATAATTCAAATAATAGAATAATTGAAGATGTATATAATAGGAATGGTAATACCTTATCTACTCTTTCAATATCCTGTGAAGTAAACTTATGATAAATAAATGTTAGAATAATACCTAATACTAATAATCCAGCTGGAATTAATGCAAATATAAATTGCTGAGTTGGATCAAGTGTTGCATTATTCTTAATTAATACATTGATTAAATAATAATTGCTTTCTGTTTTAGCACCTGCAATAGAGATAGCTAAAATAACAAGTGCTGCAACACCGAATAGGAATGGTAATACTAAATCATACTTATCGAATGCAGACTTGAAATATGTTCTAACCTTATGCATTGAGTTAACATAGCTCTTTTCCTTAGCATATGTTAATGCACGAACTAATATACATACAATAATAACACACGCAACAATTACAGAATATCTTTGGAATGTAGTACCAAAATCATCTAGAGGTACAACGAATAATGCTTCTGCTGTTGTAGCTACGAATAATACGGCTAAAATAAAGTCGATAAATGTAACCTCTGTATCCTTATCAATAGATGCAGTGATTAAAGTCATTAATAGAATTGCTGCACAAATACCAAATACTAAGTACTTATACTTTCCAATATTAACTAATACTTCCTTAACCTGAGGTAAATATGTACCTAAAACAATTACAGCTGCAGATAATAATAAGCCTAGAATAAGAACTAGAATTGGGTTAAAAGCACCAGCTAAAGCACCAAAATAATTTCTATATGATCTATTAGGATCACCATTAACGCATTTTACTAAACGAATTAGTATTTGAATTAGGAATAATCCAGCTACTACAAAATATCCAATTCCAAACCATAGTCTTTGTGGTGTTCCAATTAACGCTAAAACACCTAAGGCTATACTAGAAATCATAAATACACATCTAGTAAAATCATTTAGACTAATTTGTTCTCTTTTTAATCCAGAAAATCCAAGTAATAAGAAGCCTACACTAGTGAATAGTACGCCTGCAGAAACAATATTCATTAATGCCTCTGTGCCTACCTTGTTGAATAATGAAAGATATCCAATACCAACAATTCCTAGTATAGCTAGGACTACTGGGAAAAATCCGAATGATCTAAAGAAACTCTTAAAGTAATTTTCTCTCATTTTAAAATTTCTCCTTTTTTGACATCTATCATTATTTTATTCTTTTTGTAAACTATTTTCAAGCAAAAATACGCATTTTTCTCGAAAAAAGTGGCACTAATTTGATTTTTTATCAAAAAAAATGATGCGAATTTAATCGCATCAATTTCTATTATCAATTGTTTCAAATCTTTCGATTATTTTTGCTACTAATGGGTGTCTTACTACATCGAATTTCTCGAAGTTAACAACAGCTACACCTTTTATATCTATTAGTAGGTTTGCACTTACCTTTAAACCTGACTTTTTTGATTGAGGTAAATCAACCTGAGATATATCACCAGTAACTACCATTTTTGAATTAAAGCCTAATCTTGTTAAAAACATCTTAAGCTGATCAACTGTAGCATTTTGTGCCTCATCAAGGATAATAAATGAATTTTCAAGGGTTCTTCCTCTCATATATGCAAGTGGTGCAATTTCAATAGTACCCTTATCTATTAAAGCCTGTGTTTGCTCAACACCAAGCATATCATTTAAAGCATCATATAAAGGTCTTAAATATGGATCTACCTTTTCCTTTAAATCACCAGGTAAGAAGCCTAATGATTCTCCTGCCTCTACCGCTGGTCTAGTTAAAATAATTTTCTCGTAATTGCCCTTTCTTAATTCAGATACCGCATAGCATACAGCTAAATATGTTTTACCAGTACCTGCAGAACCGATAGAGAAAATTAAATCATTTGCCTTTATTTCTCTAATATAAATATCTTGCTTTAATGTCTTAGCAAATATTGGCTTATTATGGCTTGTATAACATATAGGCTTTCTTCTTGATAAAAATTCAAGATATTTATCAGTCATATTCTCTTTAGTGATATTAACAACATATATTACATCTCTTGGATAAATATGAATACCTGCTTCACTAACCTTAATTAATGTTTTAAGAATATTAGTTAATTCTTCTGTTGTTTCTTGAGATGTTTTACTACAAAATATTGTATCACCAACAAGCTCAAGCTCAACAGCATATAAATCCTCAAGAACTCTTAGATTAATATTATTACTACCTAATATGTTCTTTATATCATCATGATTATCAATAACTAAATCTAACTTCATTTTTACTCCTTAATTTCAAATTTCATAATTTCCTTAGTAGTTGGATGTGGAAATTCCAAATAATAGGCTGTAAGTGGAATATCGAAGCTATCAACATTATGCTTACTTCCGTATTTAGTATCACCATAAAGCGGATGCCCTATATTTGACATCTGTACTCTTATTTGATGGAATCTTCCTGTTTTAAGAATAATATCTACATCACTTACAACTACATTATCAATTTTATAGGTTTTCAATAATCTGTAGTCTAATTCAGCATATAAGCCTTCCTTAGCCACATAGCATTTCTTTTCCTTTTCATTTTTCTTAAGATAATTCTTTAGTGTAACAAATTCAGTATTAGTTATTTCTCCTTCTACTGTTGCTATATATTTCTTAATGAATTGGTGATTAATTATAGCAGCATTTATTCTCGCTGCAGCCTTAGATGTTTTAGCAAATACCATTACGCCCTTAGTATTTATATCTAATCTATGTACTAGGCCTAAATATACATTTCCAGGCTTATCATATTTTTCTTTAATATATTTCTTTATTATTGTCAGCATATCAGGCTTACCTGATGAATCCTCCTGAGATAATATACCTCTAGGCTTAACTACTACAATAATATGATTATCCTCATATAAAACATCAAGCATTATTGAATACCTGATTCCTTCATTAATGTTAAAAATTCTGATATTTTTTCATCGAAAGATATTAGACTATTATATAATAAATAGAAATTTTGAGATGGAGCGAAATTTAATAGCTCTAATCTTTTTAATTTTCCTTCTGCAATATAATCCTTAACACTATCCTCATACATAAAGGCAACTGCATCATGCATATCAACTAATGTCTTAGTTAGAATTGTATTATTAGAATTTAAAATTAATTGATTCTTAAAATTCATATTCTTTAATTTCATAGTAGTTTTAACGGCATTAGTTAAGCCACAGCTTTCATATGGTAAAACCACTAAGGCTGTATATAATTGCTCACGAGTTAATCTAGTAACATTTTTATATTTACCATTAGGATTACATACTAATATAATTCTTTCTGTAAATAAGAACTGGCTTTCATATGCTTGGCTATCAAATCCATTATCGATAATAGCTAAATCTATAATACCACCTGATAGCATATTAATAATGTCTGAGTAATCATATGAGTATAAATTAAAAGTCATAGATTCCTTATTTAAATTCTCAAAAATATTCTTAGTTACTACATCTACTGCAAGTGGTGTAATACCAATTGTAATAGTTTGTGATGTTTGTTTTTCTAATGTATTAAGAAGTAATTGATTTTGTAGCTTAGCTGCCTTAGCATAATCAAGTAATATTGAACCCGATTTAGTTAGCTCAAACTTCTTTGGATTTTTAAATAAAACAATATCATATTCCTTTTCTATCGCCTTGATATGATGTGATACTGCAGGCTGAGTAATATAAAGTCTCTCTGCAGTCTTTGTATAGTTTTTTTCTTCAATTAAAGCGATTAATGTTTCTAGTTTTGCATCTATCATTTTATCAGCTCCATTATATAAGATGTATTTATAGATTATCTCTATTATATAAAGAAAATTTATATAAATCAATATAATTAAGTATTACTTAATTAGAAATATTAAAAAATTGACACTTATAATCATTTTTGGTATAATTTAATAGATATTTTTTAAGGAGGGATTTTGATGAAAGGTTACGAAAAATACTTTAGAGGATACTTCATGCCACCAGTAGAATGCTACGATTGGGTAAAGAAGGATGACTTAGATAAGGCACCTATTTGGTGTAGTGTAGATTTAAGAGATGGTAATCAATCCCTGATTAAACCAATGAGTTTAGATCAAAAGGTAGCTTTCTTTAAGCTACTTGTTAAAATAGGCTTTAAGGAAATAGAGGTTGGCTTCCCTGCTGCTTCTGAAACAGAATATGAGTTCTTAAGAACATTAATAGATGGCGATTTAATTCCTGATGATGTTACTATCCAGGTATTAACTCAAGCAAGACCTCATATTATAAAGAAAACTTTTAAAGCACTAGAGGGCTGTAAGAAGGCTATAGTTCACCTATATAACTCTACTTCTAAGGCTCAACGTGAGCAGGTATTTAAAAAGGAAAAGCCTGAAATACTTGCTATAGCTACTGAAGGAGCACAAATGCTTGTTGATTTAGCTAAGGAAACTAAGGGTAATTTCCAATTTGAGTATTCACCTGAATCATTTACAGGTACTGAAATGGATTATGCTTTAGAGGTTTGTAATGCTGTAGTTGACGTATTTAAGCCAACTCCTGATAATAAGCTAATTATTAATCTACCTGTTACAGTTGAAATGAGTATGCCTCATGTTTATGCTTCACAGGTTGAATATATTTCTAAATTTATTCATAGTAGAGAAAATGTATTAATTTCTACTCACCCACATAATGACCGTGGTACAGGTGTTGCCTGTGCTGAGCTTGCTCTTCTTGCAGGTGCTGATAGAGTTGAGGGTACATTATTCGGTAATGGTGAGCGTACAGGTAATGTAGATGTAATTACTCTTGCTATGAATATGTATACACATGGTATTGATCCACTTCTTGATTTTAGTGATTTACCTGAAATTCAAAAGTTATATGAAAGTGTTACTGAAATGAAGGTTTACGATAGACAGCCATATAGTGGTAAATTCGTATTCGCAGCATTCTCAGGTTCACATCAGGATGCAATTTCGAAGGGTATTAAATACCATAGAGTTAATAAGCTTGATACTTGGAGTGTACCATATCTTCCGCTTGATCCAAAGGATGTATCAAGAGAATATTCAGCTGATGTTATCAGAATTAATTCACAATCAGGTAAGGGTGGTATTTGCTACATACTTGAAACTAACTTCGGCTTAGATATTCCACAAAAGATGCGTGAAACAGTTGGTTATATCGTAAAGGATGTATCTGACAAGGAGCATAAGGAATTAACACCTAATGATGTACAATCTATATTCGTTGAAAATTTTGTTAATCTTAAGTCTCCACTTAAGCTTAATGAATACCACTTCATTCGTGAGGGTGCAACATTCAAGGTAATGATTTCAACTGAATTAAATGGTGTAAGAAAAGACTTCCTAGCTGAAGGTTCAGGAAGACTTGATGCAGTAAGTAATGCATTAAAGGAATGCTATAATTTAACTTATACATTAACTAATTATGCAGAGCACTCTTTAGATTCTACTTCTAAGGCTGAGGCTGCAGCTTATGTATCAATTTTAGTCAATGGTAAGGAATACTGGGGAACTGGTATTCATGAGGATATCATTTGTGCATCTATTTATGCACTTGTATCTGCAATAAACAACAGCATGAATCAAAGATAATTATAAAAGGAACGTAATTACGTTCCTTTTTCTTTTTGTTAAATATTATCTATGCTTACCTACAGTGAATAATGCAAGTGTAGTAGGTCCTGAGTGTGCACCAATAACAGGTCCTATTCTTTCTAATATTATTTCTGACTTAATATTATTTTCTTCATAATATTTCTTAAGCATTTCATATGCTTCTTTCGCATCATTTTCGCAATTAGTATGTGAAATAATTGTAGGATAGTTTTGATCCAAATCTAAAATAGTTCTATCTACAACATCCTTAATGGCAGCCTTATGACCAATCTTTTTAGATACACCAACTAAATGTCCTAAATCATCAACTCTTAATACTGGCTTTATTCTTAAAACCTTAGCGGCTGTAGCGGCTGTTGAAGAAATTCTTCCACCACGCTTTAATGTATCAAGCTCATCTACTGTAAACCAGTGTCTAATTTTTAATCTTAAATCCTCTAGTGCTTTAAAGTTTTCCTCTAATGACATACCATTCTTCTTATTTTTAAATGCTTGAAGTAATAATAATCCCTCACCAGATGATGCACATAGTGAATCTAAAACCATCATTTTTCTATCAGGATAATCATCTTGTATTTCCTCAAATGCTAATCTAATTGAATTAAATGTACCAGATAATCCAGATGAAAATGATACAAATAATATATCTAAGCCCTTATCTAGGAATGGCTTAACTGAATCCATAATAAATATTTCATTAAGCTGTGATGTTTTAGCAATAGCTCCCTTACTTTCTAAGGCATAAAATTCCTCTAGTGACATATTTCTACAATCCAAATAATGTGCATATTCCTTATCATTAATTGTAAATGTCATAGGTAAAACATAAGCACCTGCCTCATCAACATATTTTTGACTAATATCAGATGTAGAATCACCAATAATAATATAATCTCCCATATATTTATACCATCGCTTATAAAATCATTATGATTTTATATCCTTTCTACAATTAATCATTATATAATTTTATGCTTAATTTATCAAGTTTTTAAGCAAATAAAAACTCCAGTTAAAACTGGAGTATTTTAATTACTTTAACATAATATCATCAATTGGCTTACCAGGGGCAACCATTGGAAGTACCTTTTCATCAATTTCAACTATAGCATTAATTAATAGTGGTCTTCTATTCTTAATGAAGCTATCGATAGCCTTCTTATATTCATCTCTTGTAGATGCATAGAAATAATCAACACCTACTGCCTTAGCTAAAGCCTCATAATCTAATACTGAATCTAGGATAGTTTGAGAATATCTCTTTTCATAGAATGCTGTTTGCCACTGTCTAACCATACCTAAAACACCGTTATTTGCTACTACAACACAAATAGGTAAATTATATTTAGAAATAGTTAAAAGCTCGTTAAAGTTCATTCTAAATGAACCATCACCTGAAATATTAAATACATAGCTATCAGGATTACCAATCTGAGTACCAATTGAAGCACCCATACCATAGCCCATTGTTCCTAAACCACCAGATGTAATTAATCTATTTGGCTTACTATACTTGAAGTATTGTGCAGCCCACATTTGATGCTGACCAACCTCAGTACAAATGAAGCATTCACCCTTAGTTGCTTCACTGATTGCTTCCATGAAATATCTAGGCTTTAGGCTTGAAGATATTTGATTTTCAGCAAATACATTCTTCCATGAATCAACAAGTGATACCCAAATAGGATTCTTCTTTGGCTTTAAATACTTCTTTAATCTTGAGAAGAATTCATCTAAATTCATAACAAGACCAATATCAGTCTTAATATTCTTATCAACCTCTGCTCTATCTACATCAACCTGAACAATCTTAGCATTTTCTGCAAAGTGCTTATGATTTGATAAAACTCTATCAGAGAATCTAACACCAAGTGCAAGTAATAAATCACATTCAACTACACACTTATTTGAAGCTACAGTACCATGCATACCGATTAATCCTGTAGATAAAGGATTATTTTGATCAAATGCACCAATACCCATTAATGATGTAGACGTAGGAATATCCATTGTATTAGCTAATTCGTTTAATTCCTTAGATGAATTAGATCTAATTATACCACCACCTGCATAGATAAATGGTCTCTTAGCATTATTGATTAATTCAGCAACCTCTTTAATCTTTTCTTCATCAACATGAGGTAATTCCTTAATTTGTTCCTTAAAGTCAATCTTCTTTGGCTCATATTCGCAAACTGCTGCAGTAACATCCTTAGGAATATCAATTAATACTGGTCCAGGTCTTCCTGATCTAGCGATTTCAAATGCCTCTCTAATAACATCTGCTAAAATATTAACATCCTTAACAATATAATTATGCTTTGTTATAGGCATAGTAATACCAGCAATATCAACCTCTTGGAATGAATCTCTACCTAATAATCCTGTACCAACATTACCAGTGATTGCAACCATAGGAACTGAATCCATATATGCAGTTGCAATACCAGTGACTAAATTAGTAGCACCAGGTCCTGAAGTAGCTAAACAGACACCAACCTTACCAGTTGATCTAGCATAACCATCTGCAGCATGTGATGCACCCTGCTCATGGCTAGTTAAGATATGCTTAATTCTATCAGAATTCTTATATAGTTCATCATAAATATTTAGTACTGCTCCTCCAGGATAACCAAATATTGTATCAACACCTTGCTCAACTAAGCATTCAACTATAATTTGTGAACCATTCTTTTTCATAGTGAATACCTCCTTTATCTATTATTCTTCAAAAATTGCACCTGTAGATGCAGATGTTACAAGCTTTCTATATCTAGATAGATATCCTGTAACTGGCTTTAATACCATCTTAAAGTTTTTCTTACGCTTTTCAATTTCCTCATCTGATACTAATAAATTAATTGTACACTTGATCATATCGATTTCAATCTTATCTCCATCCTCTACAAGTCCAATTAATCCTCCCTCAGCAGCTTCAGGTGATACGTGACCAATTGAAGCACCACGAGTAGCACCAGAGAATCTACCATCAGTTAATAAAGCAACATCCTTGTCAAGTCCCATACCAGCAAGTCTTGATGTAGGAGCAAGCATCTCTCTCATACCAGGACCACCCTTAGGGCCTTCATAACGAATAACAACGATGTCACCCTTTTGAATCTTTCCACCATCGATTGCAGCGATTGCCTCCTCCTCAGAGTTATAGCATTTTGCAGTACATGTATGCTTTAACATATTTGGATCAACAGCTCCACGCTTAACAACACAACCATTTAATGCAATATTACCCTTTAATACAGCAATACCACCTGTTTTTGAATAAGGATTATCAACTGTTCTTATAATATTTTCATTCTTATTATATGCTTTTGAAATATTTTCTCTTATTGTCTTACCCGTAACTGTAGGAAGATCAAGCTTTAAAGCAAAAATCTTAGATACTTCCTTCATTACTGCTTGGATACCACCAGCCTCATTTAAATCCTCCATATATGTAGGACCTGCTGGAGCTAAATGACATAAATTTGGTGTATGCTCTGAAATCTTATTAGCCATTTCTAAATCAATCTTTACACCAGCTTCATGTGCAATTGCAGGTAAATGTAACATTGTATTAGTTGAACAACCAAGTACCATATCCATTGTTAGGGCATTTGTAAATGCATCAAATGTTAATATATCTCTAATTTTTACATTATTTCTAACTAAGTCCATAATCTTCATACCAGAATGCTTAGCTAGTCTAATTCTATCTGCATATACTGCAGGAATTGTACCATGACCTGGTAGAGCAATACCTAAAACTTCACACATACAATTCATTGAATTTGCTGTATACATACCTGAGCAAGATCCACATCCAGGACATGAATGATCCTCATATTCCTGTAATTCTTCCTCTGTAATCTTACCAGATAAATATTTACCTACAGCCTCAAATGTTGATGATAATGAAGTCTTGTGACCATTAACACGTCCTGCAAGCATTGGTCCACCTGAACAAACGATTGTAGGTAAATTAAGTCTACAAGCACCCATAAGCATACCAGGAACGATTTTATCGCAGTTAGGAATTAATACTAATCCATCAAATGCATGAGCTCTTGCCATACATTCAGTACTATCTGCAATTAATTCTCTTGTTACTAAAGAATATTTCATTCCCTCATGACCCATAGCTATACCATCACAAACACCAATTGCAGGGACGACTATTGGTGTACCACCAGCCATTAAAATACCTGTCTTAACAGCTTCTGCAATCTTATCTAGATGTGCATGGCCTGGTACTATATCACTTTTAGCACAGACGACACCAATTAATGGTCTTTCAATTTCCTCATCAGTAAAGCCTAAAGCCTTAAATAAAGATCTGTTAGGAACCATTTCAGGTCTCTTTTTAACTACATCACTCTTCATAATGTACCTCCTTTAATACAAATAAATTACTTTAAATTTTTAACTACTAAATCTCCCATTTCAACTGTACCAACCTTCTTAGCAGGATCATCAATATCCTTATTGAAGATATCGCCAGTTCTATAGCCTTGATTTAATACAGCGTTAACTGCAGCATCAATAGCATCTGCTTCCTTCATTAAGCCTAAAGAATATCTAAACATCATTGGTACAGATAAAATTGTAGCAAGTGGGTTTGCAATATTCTTACCAGCAATATCAGGAGCTGAACCATGAATTGGCTCATATAAGCCAAGCTTGCCAGCACCTAAAGATGCAGAAGCTAGCATACCGATTGAGCCTGCAACCTGTGAAGCCTCATCAGTTAAAATATCACCAAATATATTTGATGTTACGATAACATCGAATTGTCTTGGATTTCTAACTAATTGCATTGCACAGTTATCAACATACATTTCTGATGTTTCAACATCAGGATAGTTCTTCTTAACTCTATCAAATACTGCTCTCCATAATCTTGAAGATTCAAGAACATTTGCCTTATGTACACAGCAAAGCTTATGATTTCTCTTTTGAGCAGCCTCGAAGCCTGTCTTTAAAATTCTTTCAATTTCAAATACTGAATACTTTTCTAAATCTGAAGCCCATGTATCAGCCTTCTCAGGGTTGAATTTAGGAGAATTAGCCTTCTCACCAAAATACATACCACCAGTTAGCTCACGAACAACTAAAATATCAAGACCATCACCAATGATTTCAGCCTTAAGTGGTGAAGTATGCTGTAATTGTGGATATAATACTGCAGGTCTTAAATTTGCATAAAGCTTTAATGCACCTCTAATTCCAAGTAATCCCTTTTCAGGTCTATCTCCGTTAGGAAGATTATCCCACTTTGGACCACCAACTGCACCTAATAATACAGCATCAGATGCTAATGCAGCATCAATAGTATCCTGAGGAAGTGATGAACCATCCATGTCGATAGCGATACCACCCATTCTCTTTTCAACTATTTCAAACTTATGTCCATATAATTCACCAATTTTATTAATAACCTTTACAGCCTCTCTAACGATATCTGGACCGATACCATCACCAGGTAATGTAACAATCTTAAAATTTGCCATTTTACTTTTTCTCCTCATCAAACTTCTTATTAATCTTATTAATTAATCCACCGCACTCAATAATTTCCTGCATAAATGGAGGGAATGGTTGTGCTTGGAAAGTTTTCTTTGTTGTTTCATTAGTAATTGTACCATCATCAAAATTTACTGATACAATATCACCATCATTAATGTTATCTACTGCCTCAGGGCATTCAAGAATAGGTAAACCAATATTAATTGAGTTTCTATAGAAAATTCTTGCGAATGTCTTAGCGATAACACAAGATACACCACAAGCCTTAATAGCTATTGGTGCATGCTCTCTTGAAGAGCCACATCCAAAGTTCTTATCAGCAACTAGGATATCTCCTACCTTAACTCTTTGAGAGAAAGGAGCCTTCTTAGCATTAATATCCTGCTTAGAATCCTCCATACAGTGCTTAGCTAATTCCTTTGGATCAGATGTATTTAAATATCTTGCTGGAATAATAACATCAGTATCGATGTCAGAACCATACTTTAAAACAGTACCCTTTGCTTTCATCTTACTTTACCTCCATAAACTTATCTGGATTTGTAATATAACCAGTTAATGCACTTGCTGCTGCAGTTGCAGGTGATGCAAGGTAAACCTCACTATCAACATGTCCCATACGACCAACGAAGTTACGGTTAGTTGTTGATACACATCTTTCACCAGCTGCAAGTATACCCATGTAACCACCTAAGCATGGACCACATGTAGGAGTTGATACAGCACAGCCTGCCTCAACTAAATCCTGAATGATACCCTCAGAAATAGCTTCAAGATAAATCTTTTGTGTACCAGGAATAATGATTGCTCTAATATCAGGTGAAACCTTCTTACCCTTAAGAATAGAATGAGCAATTCTTAAATCCTCCATTCTACCATTTGTACAAGAACCGATTACAACCTGGTCAATCTTAACTTCCTTCTCACCAATTTCATCAACTGTCTTTGTGTTTTCAGGTAAATGAGGGAAAGCTACAGTAGGACGAATCTTTGATAAATCAATATCGTATACTGCATCATATTCTGCATCAGCGTCTGCCTCATAAACAACTGGAGTCTTCTTTGAATGCTTCTTGCAGTAATCAAGTGTTAACTCATCAACTGCGAAAATACCATTCTTAGCACCAGCCTCGATTGCCATATTAGCCATACATAATCTTGAATCCATAGTTAAATTCTTTAGACCAGGACCAGAGAATTCCATAGACTTATATAAAGCACCATCAACACCAATCATACCAATTATATGTAGGATAACATCCTTACCACTACAATCCTTGTTTAGCTTACCAATTAAATTAAACTTAATTGCAGATGGAACCTTAAACCATGCCTCACCAGTTGCCATACCAACAGCCATATCTGTTGAACCAACACCTGTAGAGAATGCACCTAAAGCACCATATGTACAAGTATGTGAGTCAGCTCCGATTACAACATCTCCTGCTACTACTAGACCCTTTTCAGGAAGTAATGCATGCTCAATACCCATTTGACCAACCTCGAAGAAGTTTACAACACCCTTCTCCTTAGCGAATTCTCTGATGTATTTGCATTGCTCTGCACTCTTAATATCCTTATTTGGTACGAAGTGATCAGGAACGATTGAAACCTTCTCCTTATCAAATACCTTATCTACATGTATATTTTTAAATACGTTAACTGCAACTGGAGTTGTAATATCATTACCATGTACTAAATCTAGCTTACAAGTAATTAATTGTCCAGCAGTAACCTTATCAAGACCCGCATGCTTAGCAAGGATCTTTTGTGTCATTGTCATCCCCATATTATTTGTTCTCCTTAAATAATTTATATTCTATTGAATCAATTAAAGCCTTAAATGATGCTTCAATTATATCCTTTGATACACCAACTGTTGACCAAGTGCTATCGCCATCAGTTGATTCGATAATAACTCTTGTTGTAGCACGAGTTGCTGATTCCTTACCATCTAAGATACGTACCTTATAATCTGATAAGTAAACATCATTTAAAACTGGATAAAATTTACCAATAGCTTTTCTTAATGCTTTATTAAGTGCATCGACAGGTCCATCACCATTATCAGCTGTTACCTCAATGCTTTCTCCAACACTTACCTTAATAATTGCTGAAGCTGAGTATTTTTCCTCTTCTAGTGGTCCTTCTCCAATAGTCTTAAAATCTAATACCTCAAAGAATGGATTAAATTTACCAAACGCCTTGTGAACGATTAACTCAAATGAAGCATCTGCACCTTCAAATTGGT
>JAEEGL012470350.1_pt1 | contig 17995 bp, 13 predicted proteins | sample 9134231 | NCBI WGS metagenome assembly JAEEGL01 (sample SAMN16246548, study PRJNA631951) | gut metagenome | biome: gut microbiome; feature: rumen; material: fiber-attached | host: Bos | place: Iran: Karaj | collected 2018-10 | reverse complement strand
TTGATTTTTCCGTCCGGGAGTTTGGAAACTCTTTTCGTTCGAATCGCCCCCAATGCATTCTTTATATCTACTTTAATAGTCAACTATATTATACCCCAAATTCGTTTTTTTACAACTTAAACAAAATGAGCGGTTCTATTTCGCAATTCATCTCCTACCTGCAGAGGTTGGAGTCTTCTTGCTGAACCGCTGATAATATATCGATGACCCGCGGCTCTGAATGCCGCGGGTCATCGTCGTTCAGCTCATTTGCGGATCAGAGTTTCTGGATCATCATGCCGCCGTCCACGCCCACGGTAAGTCCCGTGGTGTATCCGAAATAACCCTCTGCCAGGGCCAGGACGGTCTTGCCCACGTCCTCGGGCGTGCCGATCCTCGGTATCGGGCACAGGCCTTCAGCGATGAGCCTGTCGTATTTCTCCCGGACGCCCGCCGTCATGTCGGTGGCCACGATGCCGGGTCTCACTTCATATACCCTGATGCCGTACTCGGCAAGCCTGTCAGCGTAAAGGGTGGCGGCCATGGAAAGGCCTGCCTTCGACATGCAGTACTCGCCGCGGTTCACGCTGGATACCGTCGCGGATATGGACGTGATGAATATCACGGCTCTCATGGCGTCGGTCTTCACTTCCGACATCCTCTTCGCTATCTTCTGGGTGAAGAAGAACGTTCCCCTGAGGTTGATCCCCAGGACTCTGTCGAAGCTCTCCTCGCTCATGTCCAGCATGTCGGCTCTCACCTTCGGAGCCACGCCGGCGTTGTTCACCAGCACTTCCACGTGACCGAGACACTCAAATGCCTCGTTGCATACCCTTTCCCTGTCCTCTGTGGACGAGATGTCGCCCTGCAGATAGAAGGAATTGGGCGAGATCGCCGTCAGCTCGTCGATGTACTCGCGGCAGTCCTCTTCGGGTCTGATCTCCACCGCGCATACTCTGTATCCGGCGTTTGCCAGCGCCAGCGATATGCCCCGGCCTATACCTCTGCAGGCGCCGGTCACTATTGCGTTTCTTCTTTCTTCAGCCATATCAGTTCTCCTCAAATACTTTTTTATATATCTCAAGATACGGTTCCCTGTCTCTTATGGGACATCCCGTACATGACATCCTTCTCATGAGGGCGGTGCACTTGGAGCAGGTGAGGCACACCTTCCTGTCGTCAAGCTCCCGTCCTTCGAGCACGTCCTTCGCGAAATCCGGATAGGCGAAGGACATCCTCCCGAATCCCACGGCGTCGCATTTTCCCTCGAGTATGGCTCCCGCCCCCACGTGGGGCGCAAACCTTCTGAGATACGAATACCCGGTGCCGATCAAAGTGATGCCCGGCACCGCCTGCTTCATATGGGCGGCGGCCTCTATGAGCCTTGCCACGCCGGCCAGCCTGTCCTCCGGCGGCTCGTACCCGCCGTTGTCGTAGGGCCTGTTCACATGGGGATTGTAATACGGCGTCCCGAGGGTCATGTCCACCAGGCGCACGCCGCTCTCGTATATTATGTCATACAGCCTGTCGGGCTCCGTCCAGTCGATCTTCGTGCAGTCGCCCCGGTCTGTGCCGAATCCCCAGGGATAAGGCATGCAGTCGCTGGGACCGAAGCGTGACGCCATCACAAAGTCCTTCGACGTCCACTGTGACACTGCTTTCATGGAGTCCCGGAAAAGCCTCGTCCGGTTCTCGAAGGAGCCGCCGTACCTTCCCGGCCTCGTATAGGCCGACAGCAGCTCGCTGAAGAGATATTTGTGGCAGCATTTCACGTCCGCCCCGTCGAACCCGGCCTCCTTCGCCAGCTTCGCGGCCTTTCCGAACTTTTCGGGAAGGGAGTCCAGGTATTCATCCGTCACCACCGGATAGTCCGGTGAGATCTCGAACTTCTCGTTCATCATGGGATTGTGGTATGCGATCACCGGGTGTGGAGTATTGTCCGGCCTCGATACCCTGCCGGAATGGGTGAGCTGAAGGATCACGGGAGCTCCGCCCGACAGTTCATGGGCCTCTTCGGCCATCTTTTTGAAGGCATCCAGGTTCCCATCGTGGATCCACAGCTGCCCGGCGCTGGTCCTGGCCTCTTCCGTCACCACGCAGGCCTCGCACCATATAAGGCCGGCCCCGCCGGAGGCGAACCTCCTGATCCTCCTCATGGTGAGATCGCTGGGAGATCCGTCGGGAAGGGAGTCGAATCCCTCCATGGGATGTATGGTCATGGAGTTCTTCGTGAAGATGTCCGTGTCCCCTATCCTCACCTTTCTGGCGAGGACCGAAAGATCGTCTGAGTACGGAAGCCTGACGCCCACCTCTTCTGCGTGCTCAAGCAGCGCTTCCTTCGTCTTGTAGTTGAATCTTGCAGTCATATCCTTCCTCACGCCATGGTCTCGAGCATCTTAAGGCTCACCGAGTATCTTGTGGGCAGCCCGCTCTCGAGGAGCCTGCATTCCTCGTACATGTATTCTGCCATCCTGTGCACCTCATATCCGAGGGACCCGGCTATGTGGGGTGTCAGGAAAACGTTGTCAAGGGTATAGAGCTTCGAATCCGGTTCCGGAGGCTCCGGCATGGTCACATCCAGCAGCGCTGCTCTCGTGGGATCTTCTTCCAGGGCCTTTATGAGGTCCTCCTCCACCACCTGGGCTCCGCGCCCGGTGTTTATGAACACGGATCCCGGCTTCATGAGGCTGAAGTGCCTGTAGCAAAGCATGCCCCTCGTCTGTTCGTTGTCGGCCAGATGGTTAGATATAATGGCGCATTCCGCAAAAACGGTCTCAAGGTCCGTCTTCTCCACTCCCAGCTTCTCCGCGGTCTCATCCGGCAGGAAGGGGTCGAACACCAGGACACGGCAACGGTCAAGGGTCTTCAGCCGCTCGATGACCAGCTTGCCTATCATACCGGCGCCTATGATGCCCACGTTCAGGTCGTAGTTGCCCGTGAATTCCACCGGGACGTCCCTGTGGGGCCAGGCCGGTCCCAGTGACTGCCTGTGGAGCCTCTGGAAATATCCCTTTGACGCCAGCACGATCTGGGCGAAGGTATATTCCGCCACGGGAACGGCGTTCGCAGCCCAGGCGCTGTGGACCTCTATGCCCAGCTCAAGGAAGGGCCGCGCGAACTTCTGCACGGTGCCCGCCGCGTAGAAAACAGCTCTGAGCTTCGGCAGGTATTCCTTTATCTGCTCCGCCGTCAGGGCGGGCATGCCCCAGGTGGAGAAGATGTATTCGGCTTCCCCGAGCTCTTTTCTGTATTCATCAAATTCCTTCTCGGCGATGACGTGATCCGTCCCGAACTCGAGAAGCTCCTTCATTTTTGCGACGGTGTCGCTTCCGTAGACGTTCCGGACAGTACCGCCCCATCCGACGAACAATGCCTTTTTCACAGTATTCACCTCCGTCAGGAGCCGAAATAGTATTTGCCGAAATCCTCGAACTCAAGGATGTCGGAGATTATGTAATTTGATACGAACATGCCGGCGGGCGTCAGGGCGAAAGTCCCGTTGGACGCCGTCATGTAGCCGCCCCTGATGTAGGGGACCAGCTTCTCACCGTACAGCTGCTCGAAGGAGTAGCCGAAGCGCCTCGAGAATTCCCTGCTCTCGATGCCGTCCGTCAGCCTAAGCCTCAGCATTATGTATTCCCCGAGCCGCTCCCGTTCCTCCACGGACTCCACGTTCTCGGTGATCACCACCTTCGAGGCGGGATCGAAGAATGAGCTGATGTAACTGTCCACGTCCGGGATGATGGAGAATCTGTTGCCGTTGAAATACGAATGGGCCGATACCCCGAATCCCAGATACTCGTCGCAGTTCCAGTATTTCAGGTTGTGGACGCATCTTCTGCCGGGACGGGAGAAGTTGGATATCTCGTACTGGTGGTAGCCCAGATCCCGCAGCAGGCTCACGGAAGCCAGGTACATGTCGTATTCCGTTTCCTCCTCGGGAAGATATGCCTTTATATCCTCATAATTATTGTGGAAGGCGGTCCCGGGCTCTATCTTGAGATCATAAAGGGAGATGTGCTCCGGTCCCAGGGACGCTACGTATCTTATGGTATGCATCAGGGACTCGAAGGTCTGAAATGGGATCCCGAACATGAGATCCACGTTTATGTTTTCAAACCCAGCTTCCCTGGCCATCCGGTAGGATCTGAAGAAGTCTTTTCTCGTGTGGATCCTGGACAGGGCCTTCAGCTCGTTCTCGTCGGCCGTCTGCAGCCCCATGCTGAGCCTGTTGACGCCCAGCTTCCTCAGTTTCGACAGGACCCTCTTCGACGCCGTGGCGGGATTCATCTCCACGGTGAACTCCGCGGTCTCGGTGAGATTGAATATCTTCTTCACCGCCTTCACGAGCCTGTACAGCTCCGCCGGCGGTATGGACGTGGGAGTGCCTCCTCCGATGAACACCGTGTCGGGCTCATAGGACGCCGCGGCCTCGCTGTAGCTGTCCATATGGGCTATGACCGCGTCTATATATTTTCTGATCCTTTCGGGATCGTTGCATACGGAGGAGTTGAAATCGCAGTAGGCGCATTTCGACAGGCAGAACGGCACATGTATGTATATGCCTAGCCTTTTGTGCTCTCTGGCCCCGTACCGGCTGAATGCGGGCATATGCCGTCCTCCTTTCCCTGATCTTCAGGATCCTTTAATCGTCATCACCCAGCTTGAGCACCGCCATGAAAGCCTCGGGGCTCACCTGGACGGATCCCAGCTGGCGCATCTTCTTCTTGCCTTCCTTCTGCTTCTCGAGCAGTTTCTTCTTCCTCGTAATATCTCCGCCGTAGCACTTGGCCAGCACGTCCTTCCGCAGTGCCCGGACGGTCTCCCTCGCGATGACCTTCGATCCGATGGCCGCCTGGATGGGCACCTCGAAGAGCTGCCGCGGGATGTTGTCCTTCAGCTTCTCGGCGATCCTCCTGGCCCTGGCGTAGGCCTTGTCCGCATGGACTATGAAAGTCAGGGCGTCCACCATCTCGCCGTTGAGGAGAAAGTCCAGCTTGACGAGGTTCGAGGGCTCGTAGCCCGAGATCTCGTAGTCCAGGGAGGCGTATCCGCGGCTCCTGGATTTCAGGGCGTCGAAGAAGTCGTATATAATCTCGTTGAGGGGCAGCTTGTAATGGAGCTCCACCCTCGTGGTGTCAAGGTATTTGGTGTCGATGTATGTCCCCCGCCTGTCCTGGCACAGGTTCATGATGCCGCCTATGTACTCGGTGGGGGTGATTATGGAGGCCGCCACTATGGGCTCCGCGGCTGTCTCTATCTCGTCGGGGGAGGGATAGTTCGAGGGGTTGTCGATCCTCACCACTTCCCCGTTCCGCTTCGTTATCTCGTATATGACGCTGGGGGCCGTGGTGATGAGATCCAGGTTGAACTCCCTCTCGAGCCTCTCCTCGATGATCTCCATGTGCAAGAGTCCAAGGAACCCGCATCTGAATCCGAACCCCAGGGCGATCGAGGTCTCGGGCTCGAAGGTGAAGGCCGCGTCGTTCAGCTGCAGCTTCTCGAGGGCGTCCTTGGTCTCGTTGTATCTGGCGCCGTCCGAGGGATATATGCCCGCGAACACCATGGACTGGGCCTTTTTGAATCCCGGCAGGGGCTCCTCCGCGGGGGCCTCTGCGTGGGTGACGGTGTCGCCCACCCGGGTGTCGGAGACGTTCTTTATGGATGCCGTCAGGTATCCCACCTCTCCGGCCATGAGCTCTCCCGTGGACCTGAGGCCGAAGGGCTCCATGACCCCCACCTCCACCACGTCGAACTCGGCGCCGGTGTTCATCATCCTTATCCTGTCGCCGGCCCGGAGAGTGCCTTCCACCACGCGGATGTAGACCACCACTCCGAGATAGCTGTTGTATACCGAGTCGAATATGAGGCACTTCAGGGGCGCTTCCGGATCCCCCTTCGGGGGCGGCACGTCCCTTATGATGGCATCCATCACGTCCTGTATGTTGAGCCCGGTCTTCGCGGAGATCACCGGGGCGTCCTCCGCGGGTATGCCTATGACGTCCTCGATCTCTGCCTTGCACTTGTCGGGCATGGCCGAGGGAAGGTCTATCTTGTTTATGACCGGCACGATCTCAAGATCCGCATCCACCGCGAGATACGCGTTGGCAAGGGTCTGGGCCTCGATGCCCTGGGTGGCGTCCACCACCAGCAGCGCCCCCTCGCAGGCGTTCAGGGATCTCGACACCTCGTAGTTGAAGTCCACATGTCCCGGGGTGTCGATCATGTTGAGGGCATAGGTCTCCCCGTCGGGAGCCTTGTAGTCTATCCTCACCGCCCTGGCCTTGATGGTGATCCCTCTCTCCCGCTCAAGATCCATGTCGTCCAGCAGCTGCTCCTCCATGTCCCGGGAAGCCACCGTGTTGGAGAACTCCAGTATCCTGTCGGCAAGGGTGGACTTGCCGTGGTCTATGTGGGCTATTATGGAGAAATTCCTTATCTTTTTCTGCTTCTCAAGCAGCTCTTCTTCAGTCGGCATCGTTACCTCGCACCTGATGTTTTCTTCCATATTCCTTCAGTTTACCATTATACCAAAATCCCGCCCTGCCTTCAAGGAGAAAACGAAAAAGATCCCCCATTTCTGAGGGATCCGATCTCGTTTCCTGCAGGGTTTACTCTTTCTTGAGGGAATCGCGGATCTCACGGAGAAGGAGGACTTCCTCGGAAGGCTCAGCAGGTTTCTCTTCTTCCTTTTCCTCTTCCTCTTTCTTCTTTCTGGCCTCTGCCACTGCGCGGGCCTTGTTGATCGCCTTGACGATCAGGAATACGATGAGCGCGACGATGATGAAGTTGATGATCGCGCTGATGAATGTGCCGATTTCGATGATGACGGCTTCCTTTACGACCTCTTCGCCTTCCATGACTGCAGGCGACAGAACGATGTTCAGCTTGTCAAGATCCACACCGCCGAAGATGTAGCCGATCAGAGGCATGAACACCTTCTGGACGAGAGTCGTGGTAATGGCGCCGAAGGCTGTTGCGATGATGACGCCTATCGCCATGTCCATCACGTTGCCGCGGGTAATGAAAGTCTTGAACTCGCTGAAAATCGAAGCCTTTTTCTTCTTCTCTTTTGCCATGCTCTTCTCCCTGTTGTATTTTAAGATTCCATCACTTTTCAGCCTGCATATCCGTATCGACGGAAGATATGTCGATCTTCCCGTGCACCCGCTCGTGGTACGCGATGTTGGTGCGGATCAGATGGAGCATGTGGTTGTTCAGGTCCCTGCCTTCTGCCTTCGCCACGGCAAGCATCTTTCTGTACATCTCCTCGTCGATCCTCACGGAAAAGACCGTCTTGTTCTTCTGAGCCATGGGATACACCTCCTGCCCTGTGACTGGAAAAATTATATCACCTGCAGACACCGTTGTCAACGAATCACGTTTGCGTTTACGGCGGGTATATTGTATAATGGGAACAGATCTTTACAAACTGGAGGAACCATGAAGAAACTGAGATTCAGACTGCTTGTGGCGGCGGTGGCCGCCGTCATGCTGGCCGCGGCCATGTCCGTCGTCGCGTCAGCCGCCGTGACCTACGAGGACCGGGAAGTGCACTACTACATGAAGTCCATGAACGAGGACCACACCGTCACCCTGAGGTTCTATTCGGACATGAAGAACGTCCCGTACATAGAGGCCGGGGAGTTCTACGAGACCTTCATCGCGTACCGGGCCCCCCGGTGCTACCTGAACTATTCGAAGAACGGCAACATATACACCCTTTACAATCCCTGGGGAAGCACCCTCACGGTGAATGTGGCCACGGACGAGCTCAGCACGTACAACCTGTCCGATTTCACCTATCTCCCGTACTATGCTCTGGTCGCCTCCAGCGGGGAGCGTGAGGAGTTCTACCCCTTCCTCAAGACCATCGAACAGGATGAGGACGATTCAGGCACCCGGGAGACCGTCATAGACCTTTCCCGGTATTCCATAGACATACGGGAAAGCGGACGGGTTGTACGTCCTGAGCTCTGGTTCCCCCTCGCCACCATAGCGAACCTCTTCGCAGACACACAGAACTACTACGTTCTTTACAACGGTGACGCGATATACGTGATGGATCTGGCGTACCAGGTACTGCCGGAGAGCGCCTACGAGGCGAATGACAGGTACTACTCACCCATAAAGAGGCTGAGGCCGAAGGACCTCATAGAGTTCACATACAACGAGCTCTGCTTCACCATAGACACCTTCTACGGATATCCCGAGAGCGCCCTAATAGCGGAGGATCTCAGGAAGACCGGCGGCCTCGACGCATATCTCGAGGACTACTGCCCTGACATAAAGAAACTGCTCATGTCGGAAAAGCTTACCGATTATCTCAGCGGCATGGCGGCCCTGTTCTACGGGCCCATGTTCGACGGCGGCCACACGGTGTTCAACGATTTCATGTGGCTGGACGCGGAAGGCTACAACGCAGTGGTGGACGCCCTCTGGGACTCCGCCGACAAGTACGGTGTGGACATAGACCGGAAATACACGGTGCGGGACAACGTAATGGCCGCCAGAGAAGCGGCGGCCGCGTCCGGTGACGCGGTATTCGAGAGCATCGGCACCGCCTACTACTTCGAATACGGCAACACGGCCCTGTTCAGCTTCGACTCCTTCGGCGTGGATTACGTCCAGTGGAACGAGTACTACGACGGCGAACGGGAGGACATCCCCACGGATGAGGACAACCTCGGGCAGTTCGTGACGGCCCTGCGCAAAGCGGCTGAGAATCCGGAGATCAAATACTTCGTGGTGGACATATCCGCCAACGGAGGCGGAGAGACATCGTCCCTCGCGGGGATGCTGCCGTTCCTTATCGGCAAGACCGGGCTCACCTTGAAGGACATGATGACAGGCGCCGTTTATTCTGAATCATACACCGTGGACACTGACTTCGACGGCGTGTTCGACACGGAGAAGGACAACAGAAAGGCGGACTTCAGGTTCGCCCTGATGACGTCCTGCGCCTCCTTCTCCTGCTCCAACCTGATGGCCTCCATGATGAAGGACAACGGGGTCCCCGTCATAGGCGAGCAGTCCGGCGGAGGTACCTGCGCCATAGAGTCCAACCCGACTCCCGAGGGCTTTTCCTTCTATATCTCCTCAAGAGACAAGATAGTCAACACCGCCGGGGAGAGCATAGACCAGGGAATACCGGTCGACATCCCCCTGCCGGTGCTGGGGGACGAGAGCAGTCCGGATTATTCAGAGTTCTACGACCTGAGCCTGATCTCGAGGCTCCTCAACGAGTATTACGGTGAGGAGGAAGGCGGAGAAGGCAGCGGGAGCGGCAATGAGAGCGGAGAAGAGGGCGGAAATGACAGCGGTCCGGACGAAAAGCCCGTCCCCGTGTTCACGGACGTTCCAGAAGGCGCATGGTACGGCGACGCCGTGGGCTGGGCCTGCAGCGAGGGCTACATGAACGGTACCTCCGAAAGCAGGTTCTCCCCCGACTCCCAGCCCACGAGGGCCATGCTGGTCACCATACTCTGGAGGCTTGAAGGCCGGCCGGGATCGGATCCCTCGGGACTTCCCTTCACTGACGTCGACGCCGAAAGCTGGTACGGGGAAGCCGTGGCCTGGGCATGGGAAAACGAGATCGTGAACGGTGTCTCGAAGGACTCCTTCGCCCCGGGCCTTGCCCTGACAAGGGAGCAGATAGCCACGATCCTTTACAGATACGTGAAATACACCGGTGCGGAACCGGACGGTCACGTGGAGGATCTCGGAAGCTTCGCTGACGCAGCGGACGCGTCCTCCTGGGCGTATGAGCCCCTGTGCTGGGCGGTGGGCAACGGAGTCATCACCGGGACCGGCGGAGACCGGCTGAAGCCCGGATCGTATTCCACGAGAGCACAGCTTGCGACCATACTGTACAGACTGTACGGCGCGGAATAACTGAATACTGACAGGAAAAATATGATCCCGGAAAAGCCATCACTGGTTTTTCCGGGATCTGTTTATGTTTCGGTTGGTTTGTGACTATTTGGTTATGACTCCGTAGTAGGCCGCCAGTTTCGCGATGTCGTCGTCAGTGAGCGCCTTCTCGAATATGATGATGTCGTCCACTTCACCGTCGAATCCGTATGAGTAGGTGCCTGTACCGTCCTGGCCCACGTTCACGTCTCCGATGCCCGCGAAGGTGGCATCCCTGAGGATCTCCGCGATCTCCCTGGAGTCAAGCTGGGAGAAGTCGATGCTGACGCCCACGGTGCCGTTCTCACGGTCCACCACCAGGATCACATGCATCCAGCCCGTGGCATAATCCACAGGCAGGTACCATTCCTCGTCCATCCTGTCCTTACCGTTGCCGAGGTTGAACTTCAGATCGTTCTCCCTGAATGAGAGCACGAAGCCCGCGTTATTGCCGCTGGTCCAGTCCTTGTTCCCGATCAGGGACGGGTCGTCTTTCTCCTTGCCGTGGATCTTGACCATCATGGCCACGGAGAAGCTCTCGGTCTCAGGATGGAACCCTTCGAGGGTTATATATCCGCCGCTGACATTGACGCCTTCGCTGTAGTATCCTGCGGAGGCTTTTGCATTCCCCTTGAGGACCGCCTTCACGGCGTCTCCGCCCATGTCGTGCTCGGCTGACTCGTCAAGCATCATGTATGCCGTTATATCGTCGTAGTAGATGTAGTCAGTGAGAGTTGTGCCGCCGTCCTCATGGGCCGGGGTCGTAAGACCGGTGTTCGACAGTCTGGTCTTGTCGGTCTTCAGGACGTCGTAGGCCCTGTATATGATCAGTATCGCCTGTTCTCTCGTAAGGTTGCTGCCGGGGGCGAAGCGCGTGCCTCCCACTCCCTTGATGATGCCCATATGCACCGGCCAGCCCAGCTCGTCATAGGCCCAGGCGGAACTGCCCGTTATGTCGGTGAAATCATGTGTGAATCCCGTGGTGTCCACGCCCACTGCGTTGGCCGCCCTGTTGATCAGCGCCGCCATCTGGGCTCTGGTGAGCAGGCCGTTCACATTGAACCTGTCCTTCCCCACTCCCTTGATGATGCCCAGGGCGTTTGCTGCAAGGACCGCATTGTACTTCGTGTCCGTGAAGGCCTCGGTGTTGATCTCGGCCCCCGCATCGCGGACGAGGGCTTCGGACGTCTTCCAGGTGCAGGCCTCGAGAAGGTTCATTATCATCTTGGAGACCTGGCCGCGGGTGATGGGCAGGTCATAGGATTCCTGAAGCTCCTCGGGGACCAGTCCCAGCTCCACGCATTCCGCCACTTCCTCCGCTGCCCAGGAGGAGGGCGCGAGGCTGCTGCCCTTGTATTCGGGATCGTAGTTCTCCACGAAAGTGGTCCTGATCTTTTCGATGGTCTCCTCGGTCACACCGACGCTGAGGAGCCAGTTCGCTGCCTGTTCGGCCTTGGTCTCGCCGCCGAACTGCTCAAGCTGCTGGTACCAGGAATAGGGGGCGTTGATGCTCCTTCCGCCGAAGTTGGCGTAGTTCGTCAGCAGATAGTCCCTGGCCGCGTCCTCGACGCTGACTCCGCAGAGGGTCAGCAGCATGAAGGAGATGAGGCCGGTCCTGTCGGCACCCGCCCAGCAGTGCAGGTATACCGGCTTCTCGGCGGCTTCGGCGATGAGCCCGAAGATCTGTGTGAATTCCGCATCGAAGTTCCCGAGGAATCCCACGTCCTGATGCCCGTAGGACGGAAGCTGTATGTTGTAGTAGTCCACGCCCTCGAGATACGGTCCCGGGTTCGTTATGTCGCTGTCGTGCCTCAGGTCTATCTCCGTCCCGAGCCCCAGCTCGGCAATCTGCTCAATGCCTTTCTTCAGAATGCCTTCAGGGTTGCCGCCCCTGTAGTACAGGCCCTGGCGGATATACGCGCCCTCGCCGAGAGATGACGGCCACCCGCCGATGTCCCTCATGTTGACGATGCCGTAGACGAAGATGTTCCTCCAACGGGTCGTGGTGATGTAGATCTCGTGTATGGGGCTCTGCTCTATGGTCTCAAGCTCAGTGGAGGCCCTCCAGTAGAAGTGCTCGCCGAGCTTTACGTTGTACAGATTGTATTTGCCGTTCTTCACTCCCGTGACGTTTTTGGTCTCGCAGTTCTCGAACTGCGGGTTGTCGGATTTCTGGAACCAGTACTTGCTCTGGACCGGGAACCCGTCCCCTGCTATGTCGCAGATCACCGGGGCCGGCTGGCTGATGTCCTTCGTCCCGTGGACGTAGTCCTCGTATGAGGGCATGGTGTCAGCGAGATACCGGGCCTGCTCCTCGGTATGGATATCCACATATTCCGCCGGGAGTATGACCGGCTCCGTCCCGTCTTCTTCCGCTGTCACGGCGAATGTCATGGCCGGCAGGGCGAGGACCGCCGCAAGGGTCAGGGCTATGATTCTTTCAGTGTGCTTCATAAGGCCTCCGAAAAAAGAGTATTTCGTGCCGTCCGGCACGTGTCATCTGACTGTTACAATTATACTAAAAACACAACCCAACGTCAATTTATATCACATAAATATCCGCGTGATCCCGGACAAAAATATGGCCCCGGGAGATCCCGGGGCCCGTATGTGTGCCTGACTGTATCAAGTTATGAGGCGATCCCGTAGTAGGCAGCCAGTTTGGCTATCTCGCTGTCGGAAAGGGCCTTGTTGAAGATCACGATCTCGTCCACGTCGCTGTTGAATCCGTAGTGGTATGAGCCCGTTCCGTCCTGGCCCACGTTCACTCCGCCGATGCCCTTGAACGAAACGCCCTTGAGGGTCTCCTCGAAGTCCCTCGTGTCAAGGCCTCCGAAATCAATGCTCACGCCGACTGTCTCGTTCTCGCGGTCCACCACCAGGATCACGTGCATCCATCCCTCGGTGTAGTCCGTGGGAACGTCCCATGTCTCGTCCATCCTGTTCTCTCCGTCTCCGAGGTTGAACTTCACGTCCTCGCCTCTGAAGGAAAGGACGAATCCGGGATTGATGCCGTTCTCCCAGTCCTTGTTTCCGATGATGGACGGGTCGTCATCCTCCTTGCCGTGTATCCTCACCATCATGGCGACGGTGAAGCTCTCGGCGTCGGGATCGAAGCCTTCAAGGCTGATGTACCCGCCCTTCACGTTGACGCCCTCGCTGTAGTAGCCGGTGGTTGCGTTCGTGCTGCCGCTGAGGACTGCTTTTATATCGCCCAGGTCATACTGGGTGTCACTGTCGAGTGTCAGGTACGCCAGGATGTCTTCGGAATCGAAATATCCCGTCAGTGTCTTTCCGCCGGACTTGGCGGGAGTCTCGAGCTCTGTCTCCTGCGTTCTGTACTTTCCGCTCTTCAGCACGTCGAAGGCCCTGTAGACTATGAGCATCGCCTGTTCTCTCGTAAGGGGATTGCCGGGGGCGAAGCGGGTGCCGCCCACGCCCTTGATGATGCCCATCTGCACCGGCCAGCCCAGTTCGTCATAGGCCCAGGCGGAGCTTCCGGTTATATCCGTGAAATCATGGGTGAACCCGGTGGTGTCCACGCCCAGGGCGTTGGCGACCCTGTTTATGAGGGCAGCCATCTGGGCCCTTGTGAGGAGCCCGTTCACGTTGAACCTGTCGTCCCCCACGCCCTTGATGATGCCGAGGGCGTTGGCTGCCAGGATCGCGGAATCTTTCGTATCGGTGAATGTGTCGCTGTCTATCTCTTTTCCTGCTGCCTTCACAAGCATGTCGGCAGTCTTCCAGGAAGCTTTTTCGAGGAGGTTGACTATCATCCTCGAGACCTGGCCTCTCGTGATCGGAAGGTCATATGCCTCCCTGAGCTGGTGAGGCACCAGATTGATCCTGATGCACTCCTCCACTTCCTCCTTTGCCCAGGAGGAAGGCTCAAGGCTGTAGCCCTTGTATTCGGGGTCATAGTTCTCCACGAAGGCCCGCCTCAGCTTTTCCACGGTCTCCGGAGCCACGCCCTTTGAGACGAGCCAGCTCTTGGCCTGCTCCGCCAGGGTCTCCCCTTCGTATTCCGAGAGGTTCGAATACCATCTCGCCGGCGCGTCGAGGTCCCTGTCGCCGTAGTTCGCGTAATTTGTCAGGAGATAGTCCCTCGTGGCGTTCTCGAAGCTGACACCGCAGACGGTGAGCAGCATGAACGAGGCCAGGCCCGTCCTGTCGGCGCCTGCGACGCAGTGCAGATACACGGGATATTCGTCCGCTTCCGCGATCAGCTCGTAAATGCCCTTATACTCCTCCTTATATCCGTCGAAGAACTCGGGGCTGCTGGATGAAAGCTTGAAGTTGTGGTATTCTATGATCTCCTCGTTGAAATACGGTCCTTCCTTCCCTATGTCGTTCCTGAGGTCTATCTCTCTCCTGATGCCCAGGGCCTCCATCTGTTCCTCGCCCTTCTTGAGCACCATCTCGGGATTTCCTCCCCTGAAGAACAGTCCCTGGCGCACGTAGGCGTCCTCGCCGAGGGAAGACGGCCATCCGCCGATGTCCCTCAGGTTGGCGATACCGTAGGCGAAGATGTTCCTCCAGTATTCGGTCGTGATGTACACGTCATGGATCGGGCTCTCTTCTATGTTTTCAAGCTCCTCGGCCGCTCTCCAGTAGAAATGCTCGCCGGCCTTCGTGTTGTACAGATAGTATTTCCCGTTCTTCACGTTTGTGATCTGGACCGTGGTGGCATTCTCGAATCCGGGATTGTCCGCCTTCTGGAACCAGTATTTGTTCTGGACCGGGATACCGTCCCCGGCGATGTCGCACACGACCGGGTTGGGCTGGCTCACGTCCGTGGCGCCCAGGGCATAGGCCTCGTAGGACCACACCGTGTCGGCCATATATGCAGCCTGGGAGTCGGTGTGGAAATCCACATACTCGGCAGGCAGTATCTTTCCGTCAGTCTTTTCCTCTTCTCCCGCCGCGGCAAAGGACATCACGGACACCGCGAGCAAGACCGCAAGGATCAGAGCCAGGATCTTGTTCATTTTTCTCATAGCAAAAAGCCTCCGTTGCTTAAAATTTCGCTGCCTCCATTATATATCTTTTCACCCCTTACGTCAATTTTGTTTTGGGATCCTGAAGCAGAAAAATCATCCGTCCAATCCCTTCCGAAAAGCACCGGGCGTCTTGAATAAGGGGAAGATTTTGGGTATAATGGGAAGGATGAAAAACAAAAGAAAGAGGGACCGATATGTCGATAGCTGACGGAATCTTCGTAAAGAACATGCATGAGATCCTGGAGACCGGTTTCTGGGACACGGATCTTCCGGTCCGCCCCCACTGGGAGGACGGGACCCCGGCCCATACGGTAAAGAAGTTCTGCATAGTGAACCGGTATGATCTGAGAAAGGAGCTGCCGATCCTCACGATCCGCCGCACCGCCTTCAGATCCTGCCTCGACGAGCTGCTCTGGATCTGGCAGAAGAAATCCAACAACGTGAAGGACCTGAACAGCCACATCTGGGATTCCTGGGCCGATGAGGACGGCTCCATAGGCAAGGCCTACGGATACCAGCTGGCGAAGAAGTCCCTGTACAAGGAAGGGGAGTTCGACCAGGTTGACAGGGTCCTGTTCGATCTGAAGCACAATCCCCAGTCCCGCAGGATAATGACGAACATCTACAACTTCGAGGACCTGCACGAGATGAACCTGTACCCCTGCGCCTACTCCATGACCTTCAATGTGTCGGGCAACGTGCTGAACGGTATACTGAACCAGCGCAGCAACGACATGCTGACCGCCAACAACTGGAACGTGCTGCAGTATTCCCTGCTGCTCATAATGTTCGCACAGGTGTCGGGCCTCGAAGCAGGCGAGCTGGTCCACGTGATAGCGGACGCCCACATCTATGACCGGCACGTGGAGCTCGTGAAGGAAGTCATCGCTAAGCCCCAGCACCCGGCGCCGAAGCTCATCGTGGACACGTCCGTGAAGGACTTCTATGACTTTACCGTCGATTCCTTCAAGCTGGAGAACTACGAATACGAGGAGTTGGGAAAGAAGATCCCGGTGGCCATATGATAACAGCTATACTGAACTGCGATGAAAAATGGGGGATCGGAAAGAAGAACGGCCTTCTGTTCCACCTTCCCCTTGACATGAAATTCTTCCGGGAGACCACGTCGGGACATACGGTCGCCATGGGCGAGAACACACTGCTGAGTTTCCCCGGAAGCAAACCTCTGAAAGACCGCACCAATATCGTCCTCTCGGCTGACGAGACCCACAACTACGAGGGCGTCATAAACCTCCACACTTTCGAATCCTTCCTCATCGAGATCCGGGAGCGGGCGAAAAAGGACGAGGTTTATATAATCGGGGGAGCGTCGATATACAGGCAGATGCTGCCGTACTGCAAAAAGGTGCTGCTCACGAAAGTGCACCGGGACGGCGAAGCCGAAGTATTCTTCCCCAACCTGGACGAGATGGACAATTTCGTAGTGGAGAGCTGTTCCGACCCGGTCATGGACGGAGATATCGAAATCCAGTTCATGACGTACGTGAACACCTCCCCGAAGAGGATAATACGGAAAAGAAAATAGGGCTGTGAAAATTCAAAGACCTCGAATCGCTTCAGATCCGAGGTCTTTTTGTGCCGGTCACACATTCTTTTCGTTCTTTTCGAGCCGCAAATCCCTCAGGCTGCATGAGTCCGGATCCACTACGTGCCTCCAGCTCAGAAGTCCGCCGAGCAAATCCACCGCGTTTAGATCAGGAGCTGAAAGCTTTGCGACAGTCTTTCCATGCTTTGTTATGAATATGTCCGTGGCTCCTGCCGGGGCAGGATACCTTCCGATATCTGCCCGGAATCCGTTGCTGTTACGGTCATTATGGTCTTCCCCTTCCGTGCCTTTCTGTGAAAGAGTGCTATTTCCAAAATGAACTTCTGTCATGTTGCACTTTTCGAGCGACCGTAGATCTTTCGTTATTATAGTCTACTTTCGAAATGCTGTCTTACATACATGAGTTCGTTTCAATTGGTCATATACTAAGCCGGAATCTCGGGGCTAGTGTAGTCATCCTTGCTTGCCGTTATAACGTCCGTGCTGTCAATCCAGATCACTTCGATCTCCAGTTCCGTGTACTTTTTCATATCAAACCTCCTTGTATCAGTTGCCAAGCGATTTTATATATTCATCATACGCTACGGATTTGAGATAGTAGTCATACAGCGCGCACATGGCCATATTTGCCTCCGGACTGTCATTCATAGCCGCATAGGCGTATGACAGAACGGAAACTTCTACGGTCGACTGTCCGTCCGTTGTGGTTATCACAACATGATGCATATGCGCGAGATTCAGTGAGTTTATGCCTGATATAACTATTTTATACCGTCCGCCAGTCAGGACCGGGACGGCATTGTTGCCGTCGACTGTAACTGCGATATCTCCATCGTACCCGGGTGCCGGAGTTATGAACAGGTTGATCGCCGTATCCGAGTCAAGAGTGAGGGAGTAGCTGACTCCAGATATATCGGAACTGAGCTGTTTCTGGATCGCGTACGGTGACAAATCTGACAAGGCGTATGAATAGCTGCCGGTATATGCGCCCGTCATGCTTTGGTGATCAACGTTGAGTGTCCATGGCGTCACTGCGTATGCCGAAAGATATCTCTGGGCATAATAGCCGTAGTCGCTGACAGCCCTCACAAGACTGTTCAGCGCAGGTTTCTGGGAATCGGTGAAGTTGCTGAGATACTCTTCCACTGTATATTCCTTCGTCAGGGTCTTCTCACCCTCACTGTCCGTGTAGTGGAATACGGCTGTGATCGTGTCTGCCATCTGTACTGAATTGACTCTGCATGTGAATCCGTAATACTCTCCGGAGGAGTTCTTGAAATCCCCGTGGAACGGCACATTCTGGGTCCCGCCGTTCTTTCCGCTGACCGTGAAATCCACATATGATGCCGCCCTCTGCTCATCCGTGAGAGAGGTCAGATCCATGAAGAAGTTGACGCCTATCCTGCCGGTCAGCACGAGAGAGTGCAACACGAACGCAGGCTTATCGTGCCTGACAAAATACGGATCCGTTTCTGTGTCCTGGAACTCGGCATAGCCGTCCATGACATAATTCGAGACTGAATAGGTGAACCTGCCT
>JAEEGL012335423.1_pt1 | contig 17995 bp, 16 predicted proteins | sample 9134231 | NCBI WGS metagenome assembly JAEEGL01 (sample SAMN16246548, study PRJNA631951) | gut metagenome | biome: gut microbiome; feature: rumen; material: fiber-attached | host: Bos | place: Iran: Karaj | collected 2018-10 | reverse complement strand
TTCTGCATCGGAAAATAAACTTTTTTTTTCGTTTCTCAATACGCCTAATTGAGGAAGGTGCATAACTTTAGATCGACTCTTGGTCGATAATGGCAAGCAAATCGTAATATGTTGAACCGATGGAAACGCCTATGGCTCTTTTTTAGAGAGCCAGAAAGCTGATTTTATAAGTGTATTTTATATTACTGATTGGCGTATTGCACCACCTCGTCGTGGAAGAATTCCAATTGGATGCCAGCCTGACGGAAGAGTTCCTCGCTCTCTTGTCCGGCGTGGTATTTGTATTCGCAAACAACACGTTTGATTCCGCAGTTGATGATGAGCATCGCGCAGGTGCGGCAAGGGGTCATACGGCAGTAGAGTGTGGCGCCGTCGAGGGCGATGCCACGTCTGGCAGCTTGGCAGATGGCGTTCTGTTCGGCGTGGACAGTGCGGACACAGTGGTTGCTGATGGTTCCGTCGGGATTGATGGTTTTGTGGAACAAGTGACCCACTTCGTCGCAATGAGGCAAGCCTGCCGGAGAGCCGACGTAGCCGGTTACCAGCAACTGTCGGTCCTTGACGATGACACATCCCGAGCGGCCGCGGTCGCAGGTGGCGCGTTTGGCTGCGGTGTCGGCCAATTCCATAAAATACTCATCCCACGAAGGACGGTGGTAGAGAATTTGCGAAAGTACATTCTCGATTTGCTTGTTTAGGTCCTCAATGCTGCCACCGTTGTCGAATCGGAAATCGGCTTGGCTGATGCATACGCAGAGATTCTGTTTGTTAGGATCGTCGTTGTTCATTTCGCGCTTCTCGTTAGCAATAAATGTGTCGAAGTCAATGTGGTCGGTTTCTGAACCGCGCAACACAGCACGTTCGTATCGAACCTTCGGATCGGCATCGACGGCAAAAAGGTAAAAGTTAGGCTTGCCGCGAAGTGCTTTGACTTCGCCAGGTGTGCGAACGCTTTCAATGATGCAGTTACAGCCGGATGCTTGCGCCTGTTCGTAGAGTTGCTCAACTATCCAAGAGGGACTGTGCTGCGCGCGCAGGTCGTTGCCAACCATTGTCATACTATCACGATTTATTTCCATTCCGCGACGTTTGATTTCTTCAGTGATGAATGCCCGTACACTATAGTGCACGAAACCGCGGTTCTTGACGAGATAATCAACTATTGTGCCTTTGCCGGCGCCAAGTGTGCCTGTGATGCCTATGGTAATCATAATTAGTTCTGTTCTTTTGTGGGTAATAACGCACGTCTGCAACTATTATTGTGTAAACTCAATTGTAAGTTTAAAGTAGATGTGTTTTAGCATACAGCGTAAAAAACTACGGCACCCACATTGGATGCCGTAGTAAAATACAGTTATGATATAAGTAGTTTTTTGTTCTTATTCAACTGCATCGAATTGAAACTGAGAAAAAATATTGCCGTTTGATTCCCGCGATATTATCATTGTGTTGTTTGTCAGCCAGTTGATATTCCAGCATCCGTTGTCGTCAATGAGTAAACTACAGCATATTTCACCGTTGTCAGAAAGACTCCAGCTGCCGTTTTCTGTGGTTGTACTGCTTGCTGTTATGATTGTTTTTGTGATGATGCCATTGTCGAAGAACTGAAATAGAATCGATTCGTTATCAGCAGGGGTGTAAACTGTGGTGTGCAACAGATAGTCGCTGCCAGAGTTAAAATCGGTTGTTGTTAGACAGGTCAAGTTCCAGGTGCCGATTATAGAGGCTTCGCTAACCGATGAAATGTCGAGAACCAGATATTCGTTGTCGTTAATGTCCTGGTAGGTTTCGATGGTGCCGCAAAGCGTTATTGTGTCTTCGGGTGCGTCACCTATACATACCATCATCTTCCCTTCGTTTACCAAAATCAAAGTTGTGTCTTCGTTGATCCTCAAGGCTGCCACCATATCTGATGAGGTAGGGTCTTCTGAGGTGGCTGGCATTTCCACACAGGTTATTATGCCAGTGTGGCAGTCGCTGCTTTGAATGGTTGGGATTGTGGCGTACGCAGTACCGTTCCAGGTACCTGAATTGTTATCGTAGGTGACATTTACGGTTTTGCCCTCTTTCTCCATTTGCTTCATCCATTCTTTCATCTTTTCACGGCTTGTGGTCGAGAAGGTGCTGACGCTTTTGGGTGCGCACATCGTTTTTGCACCAAAATGTGGCTGATTGTTTATGTTGTAGAACACAACGGCATCGCCATTTTGGGCATCGCCACAAAAAGCATCGAGCAGTGCATCCCACTCGCTGTCGTTGTTAAGCGTTATGCGTTCCTCTTCTCCGCCTATTGAATAAACGATGACACGAGTATTGCTGTTGTTGTTGTCAATTTGATTTACGGGGTCTTTCTTGCAAGATGCAAAGATAAGTGTTGTGGCCGCGAGAACTAAGAACATTATTTTTTTGAAAACCATAATTTATCTTTTTTTGTCTTTTCTTGAACTCATTTTATTTATCTGATAGTCTATAAGAGCATCGTATTGGGCTTCATTGTCAAGGCGGTAGAATCCAATGGTGCGGTGTGTGTGCGATGCAATGACGCGCATAACTGGGCGACCGTTCCATTTGGTGCGTTTCGACGGAGTGTCGAGTTCGCCAAGCCAGCTCTCAAATCCTTCTGTGCTTTTGATGCCGTGCTCTTTTTTCATCTGTTGCCAGGCCTCATCGTTGTCGGCTTGCAGCATCACTACATCCACTCGCACGCTGTCGTTAAGTTTAAAGCCGGCTATTTCGGCCACCTTAAGATCTTGACGCGAAGAGTACTTGTTGTACAGTTTCCCTTGCGACATTGCCGTCAGTGGAAGCAACAGTGTTAATAATATTGGTAGTAGTTTTCTCATACAAGTTGTCTTTTCACATTCCAATCAGCAATTCATCAGCCATATCTACCCAATACTGGGCACTGATGTCATCGCGGTTGCAGTATGCCATCAGATAGTTTTTGTTGTCAGGCTCCATCTTTGGATTTTTAAGGAACGGTATTGCCGTTCCTGCCACAGCGACAAACAGAATGGCAAATCCAGCCATACGGCGGCGGTGAGCCCGCCACGATGGGTATTCTGAGGCAAGCCGTTTTGCATAGCCATCGGCTTCGGCGCGCTGCCACAAGGCCTCGAATTGTTCTTCATTGATTTTTCCGTCCATCTCTCAATATTTTTATTTAATAAAATGTGTCCGCAGTTTTTCTTTTATTCTTACAAGTTTGACGCTCACGTTTTTCTCTGTTAGGTTTGTTTTGTTGGCGATTTCTTTGTAGTTGTAGCCTTCCAGTTGCAGTTTTATTATTGTCTTGTCAGGTTCGACAAGCAGGTTTATCTGCTCGTATAGTTCGTTGAGAAGGCTATTGTCTTCCGCCTCGGTCTCATAGTTCTCGGACAGTTCTTCCGTTTCACGTGTCTGTCTCACTGTGTCAATCATAGCGTTTCGGGCTATTTTCCATACCATTGCTGCCTCTTGTCCTCTGGTTTTCATAGAATACAACTGCTCTCTTGCCCGCCAGACAGCCAGTGCGGCGTCTTGCAGCAAATCGTCCACTTCAAGTCCGCGTCGGCTGAATTTTCGGCTCAATGTGAGCATCAGTCCGCGGTAGCGGTGGAGCAGTTCCTCGAATGGATCTATAGCCTTCACATATAGTAAAACGTAAAAAAGTGTCCAATTACTACAAAACTTGATAATTTTTTTCATATTATAATATCGTCATTCCTGCGAATAAAAATACCAAAAACCTCAAACAGATGGATAATGGTGTATTAAATAATTGATTATCAATTCCTCTGTAGGCTTTAAAATACGTTTTAAGTACCAACCCTGTATTGAACAGTTATTTAACCATTATCAAATACTTATCAAGGTTCACTTGTATATAAGGAATGTAGAATATGGTAGGTAGATGGTAAGAAGAAAAAATAAGGATAGACCTATGTGCTTGCATCAATATCGTTGTGAAGTAAAATGTACTATATTAAACTGTTTGTGTTTTGTTTCGAAAAAAAAATGTAGATTTGCAATTGTTATCTGTTGTAATAAAGAATGGTAAAGTGCAGATTTGTAATGTTTAATGCCAAAATAATGAAGTTATGTCGCTAAAAAGTATGATGCCGAGATTCCATAGAGGGTATAATCAGATGTGGAAATTCTACATTTTGGTTTTGTTTCTTATTGTCGCTATAATATGCTTGTTTCGAATATGGCCGGAACACGTCACTGGAACGCGCCTTGAGTTTTGGGTCGCGACAATCAGTATGCTCGTGGCTGCCGTAACGTTGATAATTAACACTTGGACTTTTCAATCCATTGACACTGTAAGTTCTATAAGTAAAATGGAAGGAAATGTGCTTGAGAACGAACATTATGCGACGAATATTGTTGCTTTGCTGAAGTCGTATGAGCATTGCCACACTCATATTGAGTTCGGCGAGGCATATCGTAAGCGGTTGAACAGTCATTTTGAAAAGTCGCATCTCAAATCTGGAATACAAATAGCAGATTCGCTTCAAGATGCTATGGATCATATCATACTTCAAGCTTTTTTGGTAGTGGATCACGGTAGAGAAGGTAAGGGTAAAGTGAGTTTGAAAATGGAGGATAAGAGGCTGCATCAGCGACACATCGAACAGTATATTTCAAAAATGGAGATGGTGCTTGATGATTATCAAGTCAAAGCCAATGGTTCTGTACGAGTACTCCAAGAGGCTTTGAATTTATTGAAAGCTGCTTCGAATTATCAATTTGTCCAGGACAAAAATGTCGCCTCGACCGATATAATGAATCTGCACGGTGAATTGTTGCGCAATAAGGTGACACAGACGCTTTACTATGATTACAGAGGGCTCTGCTATATGAAGTATGCTCGTACCCTGCTACAGGGAGGTGCGGACAAGGAGAAAACATCTATGGATAATTACCAGTCTCTTTTGGACACACGTGAGCGTTACAAGACATTTGACACTGATGTTCAGTTTCTGATTAAGGAAAATCTGATGGATGCATCGCGCCATTTTGAAATGGCTGGCAGAGCGATGGGGGACAACCTATTTTGGAACACGCTGGATTTCAATACGGGACGTGCCGAGTTTTTCTTGGCCTTGATTGAGAACGGAGACAATTCGCGTTGGCAAGGTCTTATGCAGAATGCAATTCACTATCGCAAGAAACAGATGCTTTATCTGAACCAAATGCTTGGAGCACTAGACGAAAAGTCGTTTGATGATTATTCCTATTTGCGAGCGGCAATGGCAGAACAATACTACCAAGTTGTGCTGCACGATATTTTGTATCGCTTGGTTGTCGGAGGTACTCCCGCAAGTGATGATGTTATAAGGCAAGATATAGCACTACTACCCGACTTGAAAAAAATCCCAAGTCGTAGCCGGTCGTTTCAGACAATGGCTGACGACATTTTGAGTGTGATATCAGCAGAAAGCTGAAGTGTAACGAGGAATTGTTCCTGTTGTTTTTTTGTTGACGTGTTAGATTAGGCGGATACAAGGCAACCGTCGAGGGTGCGTTCTATCAGTTCGGTGTCGAGGTGCTGGCCAATGAAGACAAGCTTCTGCATACGGTCGCCGTAGTAGTCGTCCCAGTCGCGGCGCAGCTGTGCGTCGCGCATCAAAGCCTGCTGCAGTTCGTCGTCGGGCATTGTGGCAAACCAGCGCCCGGCATCGCGAAGACTGACCTGCTTACCGGCCTGTTCAAAGATGTAGCATACATCCTGCTCGTCGTCGAAATAGCATATCCCTTTGGCACGAATGATGCCCTTGGGCCATTGACGTGCAACAAAATCGTCGAATTTGCCAAGGTCGAAAGCCCGGCGGCGGAAATAGACATAAGTGCGAATGCCATATTCTTCAGCTTCGCCCTCGTCGTCGTGATGATGGTGATGGTGATGGTCTTCGCCGTCTTCATCATCGTCTTCATCGATGTGATGATGGTCGACATCAGCACCGGCTTCTACTTCTTGAATCCAAGTGGCCGAGGTGGCTACAGCGTCGAAGTTGAACATCTGAGTGTTGAGTATGCGGTCGAAGTCAACATCGCCGTAGTTGCAATCGATGATTTCTGCTTTTGGCTGAAGTGTACGGACTATTTGGCGTATGCGTCCCAGCTCGTCGGGAGTCACCTCGGCTGCCTTGTTCAGCAGTATGATGTTGCAGAATTCGATCTGCTGTATTACCAGATTCTCTATGTCCTCTTCGCCAATCACAGGCTTTGTAAGCATCAAACCACCCTCGAACTCGTCGCGCATACGTAGTGCGTCGACAACTGTGACTATGCAATCGATATGAGGATAGATGTTGAAACCTGTGGCTATCTGCGGTATTGCTGTGATTGTCTGTGCTATGGGTTCTGGCTCGCATATTCCGCTGGCTTCGACAACGATGTAGTCGAAACGCTCGGCGTTTGCAATGTCGCGCAACTGATTGACGAGGTCACTCTTTAGGGTGCAGCATATGCATCCGTTCTGAAGGGCAACGAGGCTGTCGTCGGTTTGGTTGACTATGCCGCCCTGCTGTATGAGTGTGGCATCAATGTTTACTTCGCCGATATCGTTGACTATGACGGCGAAGCGTATTCCGCGATTGTTGGTAAGTATACGGTTGAGCAGTGTCGTCTTGCCGCTGCCAAGGTATCCTGTCAACAGCAGTACAGGTATTTCTTTGCTCATTGTTTTAGCATTTAAATTTGTATTCCAACTTGGAAAGATCCTCGTTGGCTTTGACGATTTTTTTCTTGAGACTTGCTTTATAAGCTTTAAGCTTCTGCATTAATGTGTCGTCACCGAGGGCGAGCATTTGCATAGCCAAGATGGCTGCGTTTTGGGCACCGTTTATAGCAACGGTTGCCACGGGAATTCCTGGAGGCATCTGCATAATGGCAAACGTTGCGTCAAGCCCTTCAAGACAGGAACCTTTGATGGGCACTCCGATGACAGGCAGCGGCGTTTCGGCAGCTATGACGCCTGGCAGTGCTGCTGCCATTCCAGCACCGGCAATGATGACACGGATGCCGCGACCTTGGGCGTTACGGGCAAAATCACTGACTTCGGTGGGAGTGCGGTGGGCAGAGAGGGCGTTGACCTCAAAGGGAATCTCCATCTCTTCAAAAAATTGGCAGGCTTTTTCCATAACCGGAAGGTCGCTGGTGCTACCCATTATGATGCTTACTATAGGGGTCATTATTTTTGGTTTAAGGGTTAAAGACTAAAGTTTATTGAATTAAAAGATCATTGCTAGCAGGACGTAAATCCAATGTGCAGCGATGCCTGCACAGAGACCGCCGATGGTGTGGGCACCAATGGCTTTGCCGATGAGTTTGCGGTAGCCGAGACTGTCAAGCATAGCGGTGTGTGTGCTCAGGTATCCGCTCCAGCACATACCCATAGCGGTAAAAACAGCAATAGCGTTGTTGTTGATAATGCCAGCATCAATGAATGTGGGTACGAGACCAATGGCAGCTCCGACGGCACCGAGGGCAGTGATTGGGAACGAAACAAGAGCACCGCTTTCAAAACCGAAGAGCCAATAGAAAACCACGTTGATTTTGTCCGCCAACCAGGTGATTATGGGTACACCTTCGTAGGCTGCGCCGGTGTATTCTCCGTTGGCACCCGAAGGACCGAAAGTGAGCATCATTACAATTGTGGAAATGCAGAGTACGCCTGGAATGATGGCAACACCGATACCAACTCCGCTTTTGCCACCGTCAAGCATAGCGTTAAGGAAACGTTGGAAAACGGAACCTTCGCTCTTGAAAGATATGTTCTGTTCAGTGCCTTCTTCTTCGGAAACGGGGCAGTCGAGTTCGGGATAACTCTTCAATGTGAAACGTTGCATAAGGCGTGTGCTTATGATGCTACCGATGATGGCACCAAGAAGTCCAACAAGGGCGCCGCCACCAAATCCTTTGCCGGTCATAAAAGCTATGACTACAAGTCCCATACCAAAAGCTGTGCCGAAATTGGTGAGGCTGACCAGCTGGTATTTCTTGAAATAGCGTGCAAAGTTGTTGTCTTTGGCAAGCGAAATGATGGCAGGATTGTCGGAAAGGAAGGTCATAACTGCACCAAGTGCTGCCACACCAGGCAGGTTGAAGAGCGGTTTCATCAATGGTCGCAGAATGTTTTCCATTAGTCGGACAACGCCAAATTCAGTAAACATCTTGCTTATTGCTCCCATAAGAACACATATAGCCATAATGTAGAACACGGTTTCTAGCAGCAGGTGGTAGGCTGTCTGCATAAAGGTGTTTAGCATATATGGCAGTGTCATCTTATAGGCCAGCAGGCCGAAGAAAGCAAAGAATATGACTAAAAAAACAATTGCTTCAAAGCTTCGCAGTGTGGTGAATTTAAACCGGCTTGGTCTTTTGCTTTCTGTTTTTTGCTCTTTGTTTTCTGTTCTTTCGTGATGACGGAACACCTCGAATGGATTCAGTACGGAAAGAAGGTTGTGCCGTTTGTTGCTATTATCTTCCATAATTAAATTGTGTATACGTTATCAAAGTCCACGTTCCAGAAACATACGGTGAATGTTCATATGCCAAGTGATGCCGATGTTCGCAGTTAGGGAATTGTGCTCGTCAGAAACATTTGTATATGTGTTCGAGACTGTGTTCTTGCGGTGTGCTACAAAAGCGTGAAGTCTAACGTCTTTGCAAAATGAAGGGTTGTACTCGATGCCCATTCCCAAGGTTCTGAAACTGTTGCCGGCAGGTGTAAGGCAGTCGAGCGATGCAGTACTTATAAGGTCAACATCTGATTTGTTCTGCTCGTAGGCACCTTTGGCAAATAGGTTAATTTCGTCATTGACATGAAAGTTCAGGCAACTGATAATGGCGTAATTCTTGCCCCAGTCGTCCTTGTCCAAAGCGTGGTGGATAATGTCTAAATATATGTCCCAGCGGTCGTACAGTAGCTTGTGTCCCAAAGCAATGTAGTTCATATAGCCGTTATCGTTGCGTTCAAACATATTGACGGAATAGAGCGTGTTGAAATGCCCGAATTTGCCCGACCAGAACAAACTGTATGCAAGCAGTCCGCTTCGCCATTCTGAACCGCGCGCGGTGCCAAGTTGTGCCCCATAGTATACATATGGCGAATTGGCAATTTGGGTCAGGAAAAGATGGTTGCCGTCGTTGCTTTTGTATCCTGCTGCAGCACCGAGTTGGAAACAGTAAAAGTTATCCCAATAGTTGGTGCTGAAAAGTACATCTATAGGTGCAGCGTCGTATTCGAAACCACCTACAGCCAGAGCATCCTTACCTAGACGGAACATCCAGTTCTTCGTCGGACGGTAGGTCAGGTATAGGAAGTCGGTGTTGTCAAACAGCGATACGTGCCCCGGAGATGCTATTATGCGCTGGCGGAAGAAATAGCTGAATTTTTCGCCAAGGTCGCCGCCGACCACAAAGTTGAAGTATTTGCCGTGGAAACCGTAGGCTGTTTCATCGCCAGTGTTCAGGTTGTCAGTGCTGATCCAGTCAAAATCGGCACGAGCCTCAAGGCTCACTTGGGTGAATACAGGTGAAAAGACCACCTGTGCGTTGGCGTTCAAGGTGAAAATCATCGCTGCCGCCAATAATAGTGCGCGAGATAGTTGTTTTGTTTTCAATTTGTTGTGGTTTTATTTGATGTTGATTCTTTTTTGCAAATTTACAAATGTTTACTCTAATGCCAAAAATAAAGTTGTAAAAAAAGTGCTTAAAAGAAAAAAAAATGTTACCTTTGCCCTGCGAAACAAATCTAATAATTATAAGCAATATGAATAAAATCAAGACTTTATGCCTTTTGGTGGCGTTTGTTTTTGCCGGTTTTGGCGCAAATGCACAGTTGACTCATCTCGAGCAGTCCATTTTCCTTAATTTCAACCTTCCTACTGGTCAGTTCAACGACGATGTAGTTCTTAATGCTGCCAACAGTGAGATTCCTATGACTCGTTTCAATGCAGGCAAGAGTGCCGTGTTCGGTTTCGGTCTTGGCTACCGTGTCTCCTATCGTTTTGATGTCGGTTTCGGCGAGGTGTCGCCTTATGTTCACGCAGATTTCCAGTGGAACCGCATCAAGGGTGACCTCCGTGAGGCTTATATGAATGCCGGCGATGGCAGTTGCCCTAATTATTTCAATCTGCCGGTATTTGTTGGCGTCAACTATCGCTACCAGCTTGACGACATCTTCACTCCCTTTGCCGAGTTCGGCATTGGCCCCGACTTCTTACTTATCACCAAGGAATCAGGCAGCAACAACACTGTAGGTGACTTCAAAATGCGTTATCAGGTGACTACCAATGTTGCCTTCCAGCTTGGCCTCGGATGCTACTTTGGTCAGCACGTCAGTGCCAGCCTCCATTACAACGGTTACGGCAAGCACGCTATCAAATACTCGGGTAGCCCTGAAATAAACGACCCTGCTCTTGCCCTTACCGAAGGCTCTGTTCACGACACCCAGACTCGCAGTATCGGTTTGCTCTCGCTCCGCATCGGATTCCATTTCTAATAGGAAAACTTTAAAAGTACAATATGTTGGGAAGATATGAACTTGTTTCATACTTCCCTTTTTTATAATCCAATGTTATGAGGAAAATATTGATTTTAGCAGCATTGGCATCAGCATTGTCGGTAACGGCACAACCCGCGGGGCATTTCTTAAATGTTGCCCACACCAATCCGTTTTCGTCAAAGAGCAACTATTTGTGGAAGATGACAGACTTCCATACCAGCGACAACTATCAATTATGTGGCTTTTCCTATGATGGTTACAACCGGCTAGTCGCTATGAATGATTCTGTCAGAGGCGAATACAGTGTTGTCGACTCGATGTTCTATGACGAGGCCGGCAATATGGTTCGTTTGTCGGGATGGCAGAGGCTTAATGGAACAATGCAGAATGTCTACTATATCGACTATACCTATAACGATCTCGGACTTATCGCTTCCCGAAGCAACTACAACAATTTCAACGGCGTGTGGGAACTGGGAGGCGTCTACAATTACTCGTATGACGAGAATGGAAAGATTGTGCTTACCACTTTGACTATGGGTAATATGATTTATCAGAAGATAGAATATGCTTATGATGAAGACAAATGTGTATCGGAATTGTGGTATAGTTATTACTTCGATGCAGAGACACTTCTGCCGTCTGAGAAATACGTCAACTCATATTCCAATGGCCATCTGATACTTAAATATGACAGCATCAGCGATGATGGTGTGAATTGGCAATATAATGGAAGATATAATTATATATATGACGATCAGGGCAATTGTACCGAATATCACCATTATGACCGTCAAGGTCACGAAGTGGAGCGTAGTGTCTACACTTACGATGAGTCGAAGCCTTTGGAAAGTACCATCATCCCCTGGAATCCCGAGATAGACCGCCCACGTAACTATGACAATGTCAATGTCTGTGCCCGCGAGGCGTGGTACAGTTTGGATGTCGACTATGTGTTGCAGTATGTATGCGACTATATATATGACTATGCCACAATGGGTTCAGGTATCGAATCGACGTCTTCGGCCAGCGTTATGATGGCTCCAAATCCAGCAACAAAAGTGGTGTCCATTTCAGGGTTGACAGACGAAAATGTTCAGGTGCAAATTGTCGATGCTGCAGGTCGTATTGCTACGACAGCTGTTGTTAATGTCGCCAATTCAAATGTTGACATTAGTGGTCTTGTTTCTGGTTGCTACGTGGTGCGATTGATGCAACACGGTTTACCTCAAAGTCTTAAACTTGTTGTCAAATGATTTTGTAGAAACTATTGCTACATATATGAAAAGCAAACAGGAAACTGCATAATGCGGTTTCCTGTTACAATTTTATATTCATTAATGATATGGGTTTAAGAGCAGACGTCATAAATCCATCTGTATTATATCTTTTGATTTACCAAGTGAATCGTATTTCGGGGCCGTCTTTCAGCTGGATGGTCATCGGAGTGCCTTTGGCGGGCAGATCCATTGTGTCGGTCTGCTCGTTGTAGCGGCGCAGCCAGAAGGGGTCGATGGGTATTTCGAAACGGCAGCGGTCGCGGCCGGCGGTGATGAGTTCGAGGCTGACTGGCTCTGTGGCTATCAGTTGGCGGCGTGGTGCCGTAACGCCGTCGCCTTCCAGGTAGATTTGAATAATTTCGTTGCTGCTGTTCATAAAGCCGTCAACGCTGTCGAGGGTGAGCACTCCGCTTACCGTCAGGCTCTCGCGGTCGAAACGGACGCTGTCATAGTGGAAGTGGCCGTAGCTGAGGCCGTAGCCGAAGGGGAAGAGCGGCTCTTCGGTCATATAGCGGTAGGTGCGGCCCTGCATATCGTAGTCATCGAACGGTGGTAGCTGACTGGTTGAGCGATAGAATGTTACTGGCAAGCGTCCGAATTTGTTTGAATAGCCAAACAGGGCGTTGACGACAGCAATACCCATTTCCTGTCCTCCGTACCAGGCAACGACGATGGCGTCGACATCGTCCACCACCTCTTCAAGGCCTATGGCGCTGCCGGTGCAGAGCACTAGGACGATAGGCTTGCCGGTACGACGCTTGATTTCCTTGATGAGGTCGCGCTGCGGTGCAGGCAGCTCGATAGCGGTGCGGTCGCCTTTGTAGAAACCGGGCATATCGACCTTCAGTTCTTCGCCCTCGAGGGCAGGAGAGAGGCCACCGCAGAAGACGACGACATCGCTTTTTTCTATTTGTTTCCAGAACTTGCGGGACTGCTTGTAGTTGTTGTCGGCCAAGTGGCAGGCGGTGTCAAAATAGATGTCGGCTATGTTGTGGATGACTGAAGGGTCATAGGCATAATATATACGTTGCTGCTTGAGTAGGTGGAATGCATCGGAGATGGTGTACAGGTAAGGAGGCTCGCCGTTGTAGTTGCCTAATGCCATTGCCGAGTCGGCTGCATTGGGGCCAATGATGGCTACTTGGCGGTAATCTGTGAGGTCTTTTAGAGGCAGGATTCCATTGTTTTTGAGCATCACAAGCGATTGCCCTGCGACGAATGCAGGGTCTGGGTCGTAGTCGGTGTCGTTGATGATATGCTCATAGATCCATTCCGGTCGTATGCGGAAGCGCGTGCGGAGCACGCGGCGCAGATGTTCGTCTATTTTGGCTTCGCTGATGTAGCCGCTGTCGACGGCAGTCTTCAGTGCTGCCAGTCCCGATCCGCATTCGAGGTCCACTTCCGAGCCGAAGGCTGCCGCTGCTGCCTGTGCTGCGGTGGCGTGCGTTCGGTGCCGCGGAATGACGGTGTCGGGTTCCCAGCAGTCGTTGAGGGCCCAGCAGTCGGTGACCAGTATGCCGTCGTAGTGCCAGCGGTTGCGCAGTATGTCGACCAACAGGTGGTGGTGGGTGCAGCAGGGCTCACCGTTGAGTCGGTTGTAGCCGCACATCACCTGCTGCACGTCGCTGTGTTTGATTATGTATTCAAAGGCAGGAAGGTAGGTGGTCCACAAGTCGCGATTGGAGATGCGGGCGTCGAACTGGTGTCGCAGCCCCTCGGGACCGCTGTGGACGGCCAGATGCTTGAGGCAGGCTGCCGACACGAGGTAAGGCGAATGAAGCGCTGCGGTGTCGGGCCACACCCACGTGGGGCCGGCTTTGAAACGCATCTGTGCACCAGGTCCTTGCAGGCCTCGAACTGCCGCTAAGCCCATCTGAGCCGTCAGGTAGGGGTCTTCACCGAATGTCTCCATTCCGCGTCCCCATCGTGGGTCGCGGAAGATGTTGATGTTTGGCGTGAAGAATGTTATGCCTGTGTTGTCGCCATACTCGCCTGCTTCCTGCGACTGGCGGTGCTTGCGCACGCCCTCGTCGGCAATGCTGGAGTATACCTCCTCGATCATCTCGGGGTTAAAGGTGGCGGCCAGGGCAATGGGCATCGGGTAGACGGTGGCCACGCCGTTGCGGGCAATGCCGTGCAGGGCCTCGTTCCACCAGCTGTATGGCTTGATGCCAAGCCGCTCGACGGCAGGATTTTGGTGCTCGAGGAAGGCGATTTTCTCGTCGAGGGTCAGTCGTGATATGAGGTCGTCGACGCGTTTGGTGACAGGCAGCGAGGTGTCTTGGAATGGGTATTGCTGGGCTTTGCAAACGCAAGGCTGATAGAGTGTGAGGGCCAGCGTTGCGACGGATACAAGTAAGGCGAATGGATTTTTCATATTGTTTTCTAAACAAAAAAGCCCCGTTTTCGGCGGGGCTGAGGATTTTTGGTTGTGACAGGCGAGAGCCTGGTTATTTGGCTTGTGCGAAGGCGATGAAGCCGTCCATCTCGGCAAAGAAAGCCGACTCGGGGTAGTTGGTCTTCACGTTCTGGAAGCACTCAACAGCCTTGTTGTTGTCGCCGTTCATCAGGTAGACGATGCCGGCTTTGAAGAGAGCGAAGGGGGCGGTGATGGGGTTCTCGTCCATCGAAGCGGCCTTGTTGTAGTGCTTGATGGCAGCGTCGTTGTTGCCAAGCTCCACTTCGGCGTCGCCCTTCATCATCTCGTCGAAGACAGGGGTCAGCTGGTCCTTGCCATTGTATTTGTCGAAATATTTCAGAGCCTCTTGGTACTGGCCAAGGCGGAGGAAGCAGATGCCAGCTTCGTATTTGGCGCGCTTGCCGGCTTTGGTAGAACCGTATTTGTCAATGACTTGCAGCAGACCGACGCTGTATTTGTCGTTGGTGGTGGTGTCACCGTAGAGGGCAGCTTGGAAATCGCCCTGTGCAAAGAACTGCTCGGCAGCAAAAACGGCCTCGTTAGCCTTCTGCTGACGGGGTTCGGAGACAAATTTCTTGATGCCGAAGATAGCCAAAACTATCACGACAATGGCGATGATACAGGCTATGATTGCCTTCTGGTTTTTTTCGATAAACTGTTCACTTTTAGAAATAAAACTGATGTTTTCAGTGTTAGTTTCTTTTACGTTCTGTTCCATTTTATATCTGTTTTTTTCTTATTTTTTGATGCAAATTTGAGTTTGCAAAAATAGTCATTTTTTTTCATAACGCAGAAATAATTTTTCTTTTACTGGGTGAGAACGAATTATTTTCAAAAAAAAAGTCGGTTCAACGCTCTAAAATATAGAGGTTTATGTTTTGTCAAAAAAAATATTCGGCAAAAAAATTAATTTTTCATAAAAAATGTTTAATTTTGCAAATCTTAAATAATGTTATAAGTATTATGGACACAAATACAAAATATTTGGGATTGGAAATAAAAAGCCCGATAATTGCTGGCAGTTGCGGGCTGACAAACGATATTTCAAAACTCGAGCAGCTTGAGGCTGCCGGAGCAGGCGCAGTTATCATCAAGTCGGTTTTCGAAGAACAGATTATCTATGATATCAAGCGCAACTTGAGTATGATGGCTCCGACCGACAACTATGGTATGAGCTATGAGTACATTGCCTCGCACGTGGCCGACGATTCGCTTGGCAAGCATTTCGAGCTGATCAAGGAGGCTAAGAAGCGTCTTCATATTCCGGTGGTTGGCAGCATCAACTGCTATTCGTTCGAGAATTGGATGACCTATACGCAGCGCTTCCAGGATGCCGGATGCGACGCACTGGAGCTCAATATGGCTATTCTGCCTTACGAGACCACGTTGTCGTGCGAGGACGTTGACCGTCTCTTCTCGGATATCATCAACACTCTGCGCAAGTCGGTGAGCATCCCCATCAGCATCAAGGTGAGCCAGAACTTTACCGATATGGCTAACTTTATGCAGCGCCTGTCGTGGATGAATGTGAACGGCATCACAATGTTCAACAAGGCATTGAATGTCGATATCGATACCGACAAGATGGAGTTGACGCACGCACCGTCGCTGTCGTCGCCTGACGAGATTTACAACACTCTGCGCTGGGTGGCTATTCTGAGCAAGAAGCTGCGTTGCGACATCTCTGCTTCGACGGGTGTCCATACTGCCGACGATGTCGTCAAGATGCTGCTTGCCGGTGCCGGCACAGTCCAGGTGGTTTCGTGCCTGTACAAGAACGGCGTTGAGTATATGCGCACGTTGAACGACGGTCTGCGCGACTGGATGAACAAGAAAGGCTATGAGTCAATCGAGCAGTTCAGAGGCAAGCTGGCTGCCAAGGCCAACGAGCAGTCGTCGATGCTTTACCGCACGCAGTTTATGAAACACTTTGCCCAGATTTGACGGCAATAGAATACACTCTTTAGTACAAAACCATTTTTTATGGAAGTAACCCGTCTTTTTGACTTGTTGGAGTATCGTAGGCAGACCCAACCCGACAGGGCTGTGTTTGTGGCTAAATACGATGGTAACTGGAAGAAAATATATATTGATGAGTATATTGACAAGGTAAACAGTATCAGCTATGCCCTGCTCAAGCTTGGCTTGCAAAAGGACGACAAGGTGGCCCTCATCTCGTCCAACTGCCCTGAGTGGAACTATCTGGATATGGCCGTGCAGCAGATTGGCTGTGTACTGGTACCTATCTATCCGACAATCAGTGCTTCGGACTACCAGTTTATACTTTCTAATGCTGACGTCAAGATTGTTTTCATAGACAATATCGACTTGATGCGTCGCATTAAGGATATTCTGTATGAGCTGCCTAACATCCAGGCGGTGTATACTTTCAAGCCTGTGGAGCGCCTGCAGGAGGTTCTGTCCTCATACAATATTCACCAAGGCGGATGCCTCAATGATTTGTATGAACTGGGGCACGAAAACCCTGCCGCCGAAAAGGTGGAGGAGCTGAAGGCTTCTATCGGCCCGCGCGACGTGGCTACGATGATTTATACCAGCGGCACCACCGGCTTTCCGAAGGGTGTGATGCTGTGTCACGAGAATATTATCACTAACCTTGAAGGTGTCAAGATGACGCCCAAGCCGTATTTCTCACGTGCATTGAGTTTCCTGCCGTTATGCCATATCTATGAGCGAATGATGAACTACCTGTACCAGTTTATGGGTTACGAGACGTATTATGCGGAAAGTATAGCCAAGGTTGCTGACAATGTGAAGTATGCCAAGCCTTATATGATGACTGCTGTGCCGAGATTCATCGAGAAGATGTATGACGGCATTTTCCGCAGCGGCCAGAAACAGAAGGGTTTGAAGAAGAAAATCTTTTTCTGGGCCCTTGACCTTGCCCTGGAGTATGACCTTGACGGCACCACCTTCTGGTACAACTGTAAGCGCAAGGTGGCCGACAAACTGGTGTACGGCAAGATTCGCGAGAACTTCGGAGGGTGCCTCGAAATGTTCGTGTCGGGAGGCTCGGCAATACAGCCGCGTCTGGCCAAGTTCTTTACTTGTATCGGTATGAACATCTATGAGGGCTATGGCCTTACGGAGACTGCGCCGGTCATCGCTGTGAGTACTGCTTTGCCTCACGGTATCAAGCTCGGCACGGCCGGTTTGCCGTTGCCTGGCATCGAGGTGAAGATACTGCCTGAAAACGGCGAGATAGTATGCCGAGGCAAGAATGTGATGCTGGGCTACTACAAGGCTCCAGAACTGACGGCTTCGGTTATTGACGCCGACGGCTGGTTCCACACAGGTGATACTGGCGCCTTTGAGCCGGAAGGACAGTTGCGCATCACCGGGCGTGTAAAGACTATGTTCAAGACTTCGATGGGCAAGTATGTCAACCCCGAGGTCATTGAAGAGAAGTTCAAAGAGTCACCTTTCGTGCTGGATATGATGGTGGTGGGTGAGAACCAGAAGTTTGCAGCAGCCCTTATTCTGCCAGACTTCGACTTCCTTAAGGAGTGGCAAGAGCGTCACGGCATCCATTGCTCCACCCCGGAAGAGATGGTCAAAGACCAGAGAACGCTTGAGCGCTACAACCGTGTCGTTGAGAAATACAACAAGTTCTTCGGTTCGACCGAGCAGATTAAGCGTTATAAAGTGATAAACGACACTTGGACGGAGGCCAACGGATGTATGACGCCCACGCTGAAGATAAAACGTAACGTCATCGTTAAGCGACTAAAAGAAGAAATCGACAGTTTGTTTGAATAAATAATATTAATCAGGGGAGGC